>Ga0105044_10000843_pt1 | contig 39238 bp, 37 predicted proteins | sample MAT01_FD_78092 | JGI IMG/M metagenome (GOLD analysis project Ga0105044, IMG submission 78092) | Freshwater microbial communities from Lake Fryxell liftoff mats and glacier meltwater in Antarctica - MAT-01 | ecosystem: Environmental > Aquatic > Freshwater > Ice > Liftoff microbial mat | place...
TATTGGTAATGTTTGGAAAAGTTTTTCTGAATTTATATTGATGTAATAAACTCCTTGAATCAGTGGATGGTTTTTCAGCAGTGTTCCATTTCCTTTGGCGAAAAGTAAATTTTTCTCAGAATAAAATAGTTGTCCCTGATTATTGAATAATTCAACATTTGCTTTAAAGTCATAATCTTGATTTGAATATAAGCATATAGGACTGCCGGATTTTGTTGGACTAACAACTTTAATTTTAGTGCTAATAGTAGTTACTAAAGTTGAAAAAGTTAAAAATTCATCACCTGTTGTAAATTCGTTCCATCCATCTTCCCTACTAGGATCACAAAACCCACTTGGATTAAAAGGAATTACTTTCCATCTATACAAACGATAAGATTCCAAAGGAAATGGAAGTATAAAGGATTGTATATTTCCAGACAAGATAAAAGATTCTAATTTTGAACCTCCAAACCAAGATATTTGAAATAAATAGGTAGTCGCACCAGGCACAAGCGACCATGAAAAAGGTACGAACCCTGATGTAAAAAGATAATTTTGATCTTGAGGTTCTATAATGTCAGGAAATTCTACTATTGCTGGTGGAGGCGTGCTTGAAAGTTCGAGATAACCTTTTTTTAGGGGATCTTTGGCTCTTTCACTAATGTCGATATCAATGATTTTGCCTTGCATCGGGCTTATTTTTATTTTTGCACACTCAAAATTTGCCATTAAGTTATTGTAGGGGGACTTTATTGTATCAAGATTAAAATCCAAAACGGGATGAGTTTTATAAAATGGAGTACAATACAAGCCTTGCGATTGTGTAAATAGACTAAAATTATAATCAGGTGGCGTATCGCAAATGAAGTCACCGGTTAGCTCGCAATTTGAGCCATTAACTGCTTCTAATCTAATGGTATCGCCTTCTAAAATCAAATATTCTGAAAAGACCGGGTTGCCAAATGTTTCTTCTGAATAAGCAACCAGTATTTCGCCAAAAGTTCTTTCTAAGCTAAAATAGTATCCCATCCTACCTGGAAGTGCATATTGAAACCCATTGCCTTGTGTAATACAAATCACATCACTCCATGGATTGTAAAACGCTCCCAAATGACCACTACCCAATTTAATTGCGTGCTTTAAGATGAACACATTGGTACTGCTCGAATCATATTGTTGTTTGATTTCTGGATAATTTATAAATTTCTGGGGATCAGATAGGAATTTGGAATCAGAAATATAATTGAAATCTCCTCTTATATAGAATTGAACGTTTACTTGTTCAAAGGTTTGGTTTAATTGACAAAGTTGGTCAAAAAGAGCACTTATATCCGGTTTATATTTACCATAGGAATCAGCAACCAAATGAAATTTTATCGGTATGTAAGTTATTCCTCTTGGTTTAATTCCGTTTTTGGTAAGTAATTGTTTGTTGTATTTTAATCTGCAAACATCTGACTCATTTATTCCAATAGTATTTCCATGATTGGAATTTGTTTAGGCCAAAGCCCCAATTTTCATGCTTAATGCAATTGCAAAAAGGAGTATTGGTTTCATGTTGATGCGTTTTTACAAATATACTTAACTTTCAGAATGTAAAGTTGACAAATGTCAAACAAAATACATAACTGTAAGCTAGTTTACAATAATAGGGGATTGAAGCAGCTTATCTTGCGGTGATTTATTGAACTTTTAAATAATTCGTTTTATTCTAGATCATTAATTTAAGAACTTCTTAATTCAATTCATAGCTAAACCGTATTTTGTAAATAATGACTAAAGCCACCTCTCTATTAAATTTCAAAATTCTGCTGCTATTTTTACTTATTGCATTTGTCATTTGTAGCAACAGTTCAATATTAGCTAAAATATAGTGTATTTGTATGAGCAGCTATTTAATCAACTAAAAAAGGTGAATTATGAAATTATTTATTTTGCTTTTATTTTCTCCTACAACATTTTTTGCCAACGGGCAAACATCTATATATCATGAATTTTCCAGATAGTAATGCGCTATGGAACTTTGAAAGCTCAGGGCATTGTTTTCTTTTCTCCCAAACATTCACTGATTTTTATTCAATTACATTTGCAGGTGATATTGTTATTCAGGGACAGAACTACCATAAACTTAGCTCTCCTTTCGTTAAAATGGTAGGCACCCATTCTTGTGGGGTTAATGAAGCAGGGTATAAGGGCGCAATAAGAGAAGATGTGACAGCTAGAAAAGTCTATTATTTTTCACAAAGTGATACCACTGAAAAATTGCTTTATGATTTTACAATGGAGGTAGGTGATACTGTGAGGGGATGCCTTGAAAATTTTATGTATCCGTTTATATAAGATACTGTTCAATCAATTGATTCTGTTTTAGTCGGCAATGAATATCGCAAAAGATGGCTCATTAATTCATGGTATGATATTTCTCTTATTGAGGGAATAGGCTCTACATACGGTCTGATTCAAGCCTCGCCAACACAAATCACTGATCAGTTTGGCTACGATCTACTTTGTTTTTCTCAAAATGGACAAAATCTCTATCCAAATACAACAAGTGATTGTCAGTTAATAAGTTCAACAATCAACTTTCCTAGTGATCCCGTTCAAGTTAATGTGTTTCCCAATCCATCATTTGGTTCAATGACAATTGATTTTAAAGAGCTGATTATTAAAGAAATACAATTATGTGATTTGGTTGGGAATGTTATCCTGAAGAGAAAGATAGAAAACCAATCAACAACTCTTTTAGAGAATATACCAAATGGTTTATTTATTCTGACCTTGTTGGATAAAGACAATAGGTCGATTAAAAGAAAAATTGTAAGTCTTCGTTAATCCTTAAAATAAATATGCAAGCATCAAGCTCATTTCATTTATGCTTTTCTTAAACCCAAAATCCGCAGTATCGGATATTGCCCTTTGGGTCTGACGAGCCAAAGGTTATCAGACTCTAAGTAAAGCTCTATGAGTGGACGAAAATCTTTGATTTTTCGACTTTAAAGCCCTGATATTTAAAAATCTTCAGGGGGGACAAACCTCCTACGAGTCTGAGACGACTGTAGGTGTCATCATACCCGACTAATTTTTGGGTTAATTAAAAATTTCGTTTATTCAGCGTCAAGCTGTATTTGGGTTGAAATATGAATTGATAATAAGTAAAGGCTTTTATGACAAGCACATTACAAAGAGCATGGTGGATGATGCTTTAAAGTTACTAATTTACCTTGACTAAACTTTGGATATTAACTCATTATTTTCATAAGATTAAGTGTTGATGAAGCCAAGATTAATTGCTTAACAATTTGGCAAAGTTAGACATCCTTTTCATGCCAATACTTCATTTTGATTTAACTCATTTTAAATATTAGCCTAACCTTGTCGATAGACCTTTGTGATAAATAAAACAAAAAAATTCACAATGAAAAAGTTATTTCTATTGGCAATTGTAGCCATAAGCGTTTTTGCATGTAAAAAGGATGATGATACTACTTCTTCATCTGTTGTGCTAAAAAATCATTCGGTAACTCCTGCTTTTGCAACCAAAAAGGCTGGATTCGAAAACTTGCAATTGTTTTCACTTATTGGATCTGATGATGTCTTAACAGCTTCACCAAGTTTTATTTTTGGTGGATCTTCTGACGGTGCAGGTTTGATAAAAAATTTGGATGGAAGCTTTTCCTTACTAGTAAACCACGAAGACAACTTTGCGGTATCAAGGATTACTTTAGACAAAACATTTGCTCCGACCAAAGGTGAGTATATTCTAAACTCTGATGGTGGAACTTGGAGATTGTGCAGTGCCACACTTGCTACTCCTGAAGAGCATGGATTTGGTCCAATTTACTTAACATCAGGTGAGTCAGGTGAAGAATCAAGAACTCATGGCGTAAATCCTAGTGACTTGAGTTCACCAAGTATCTCTAAAGAACTTCCAGGCTTAGGCCGTTGCAGTGCCGAAAATGCAATGCCTCTACCTAAGGGAGCCTACTCTGGCAAAACTGCGATAATTATTGGTGATGATGACTCAGGTGTGAACGGAGGTCAAGTATTTATGTATCTCTCCAACACGGTTGGTGATCTGCAAAATGGTAGCTTTTATATGTTAAAGCGCAAAGATGACAACCAACGTGAAAAGGATATGGAAGAGAGAAAAGATTATGCAGTGGAATTCGTTAAAGTTGACAACCACACTTCACTTACTGGCGCACAAATTAACGCCGCTGTTGATGGATTGAAAGCTATCAAGTTTGGACGTGTTGAGGATCTTGATTATCGCAAAGGTGGCGGCAGCAACGATCGTGAAATCTATTTCAATGTGACTGGTCAAAATAATACTGGGAATAATGCTGATTTTTCACGCACCAAGTATGGTCGCGTATATAAATTGAATTTGGACGCCAATAACCCATTGACTGGCACAATTTCTTGTATTTTGGATGGTGATAATAAAGCAGGTAAGGCTGGTTTGTTTCAGAATCCTGATAATATTTGTGTGACCAACAATTACGCATATATTCAAGAAGATGCAAATAGCTACGGCGACGAAACACATGATGCATATATTTACCAATTTGATCTTAAAACTGAAACTCTAAAAGTGGTTTTGGAATTGGATCATAGAAGAACTGCTGCTAATGCTGCACAGTACAACGTAGGTGGAGCTTCAAAATTTGGTTCATGGGAATATGGAGCATTGATTGATGTTTCCGATAAATTGGGCAAAGAAAATTCCTTCCTACTATGCATTCAGCCGCATACTTGGACTGGAGATAAATACAAGGCAGTTGATGGTGGTACCAAACGTCCAAACGAGAATCAAGCAAGTCAAGTCATTTTGATTCAAGGATTACCAAAATAGTTTGTAAGCAAAGGTTAATAATTTATTGCCTGCAAGGACATTTGTTCTTGCAGGTATTTTAATACTCAATCATGAAATATTCCGTCATTCTAATTCTTTTTTCATTCCTAACAGTGTCTTGTCAACAACAAGAACCAAGCAAACAGTTATTAACTTTGTTCCAAAATCAAGTTGATACTTTGGATTCTAAAATTCTTCAACTTCATGCCGGAATAAAAGCAAATGAATCTGAAAAATCAGTTCAGTTGGCTTTTCTTGACGCACGGCTTGCTTATAAAGGACTTGAAGCTATTTGCGAATTTTACTTTCCTAGTTTGTCTAAATCCATGAACGGCGCTGCCATAGATGAATATGAAGAGGAAGAAGGGAAAGTACTGCCACCCGAAGGCTTTCAAGTAATTGAAACCTATCTGTTTCCTCGCTTTCAAAAGGAAGAACGCAATGAACTCATCAAAGAATCTGCAATATTAGTTTCTAACATGGTGCGCTTGCAGCGTGTGTCAGAATCTCTGGTGCTGTCAGATGCCAATATTTTCGAGGCAATTCGATTGGAATTGATCAGAATAACTGCTTTGGGGGTCTCAGGCTTTGATGCTCCAATTGCTCAGAATTCAATTGATGAGGCTAAAACTGCTTTGGATGGGATTCAATTGTATTTGAGTTTTTACATTTCAAAAATTGAAAAGAAAGATTCAGCACTTAAAAATCAGTTGGCTTCTCAAATGGGTAAATCCAGACAATTTTTAACTAGTGCTAAGAACTTTGAAACTTTTGATCGGGCAAGCTTTATTGCTGATGGGCTGAATCCATTGAGTAGCAATATCCTAATCCTTCAGAATTTGCTTGGAATAACAGGAATGCCTGGCACAGCATCTTTGAAGCTCAATTATCAACACATTTTTGCACCAGGTGTATTTAATCAACAAGGATTTTTAGCTTTTGCTGAGAATGAGAATTCTGAGCAGAAAATAGCACTTGGTAAATTGCTGTTCAACGAGAAAAGAATTTCCTCCGTGCGTACAAGGTCGTGCGCAGATTGTCACAATTCTAATAAATCTTTTACAGATGGACTGAAAATTGCCAGAACGCTGGTGAATAAATCTCCAATTTTGCGCAATACTCCTACTGTGATGTATGCAGGTTATCAGCGTTCGTTATTTTATGATTCCAGAGTAAGTTATTTAGAAGATCAAGCTGTTGATGTTATTCAAAATGTGAATGAAATGCATGGCAACATGGATGATATTGTCAATTTTATTTCTACAGATAAAGTCTTAGCAAAAAGTTATCGAATTGCGTTTCCTGACAAAAATATCAACAGTAAAGGAATCCTTAATGCATTGGCCAGCTATATGCGTTCATTGGGAAATTTTAGTTCCAAAATGGACAAATTTATGAATGGCGATAAAAAGGCACTTAATCAGCTTGAATTGTCGGGATTTAATCTATACATGGGTAAAGCAAAATGTGGCACCTGTCATTTTATGCCATTGACCAACGGCACTGTGCCTCCTATGTTTGATAAATCAGAAAGTGAAGTTTTGGGTGTGCCCAATCATCTGAATAAACTGGATTCTGATCTGGGGAAGTATAACGCTACCAAAGTAGATTTACACAAACACGCTTTCAAAACTCCAACACTCCGAAATATTGCCAATACTGCTCCATACATGCACAATGGAGTTTATAATACTTTGGAAGAAGTTATTGATTTTTATAACAAAGGTGGAGGAAATGGCTTGGGATTTAAGCTTCCAAATCAAACCCTGCCTGAAGACAAGCTTAATCTTACTGATCAAGAGCAAAAAGCATTGGTCGCCTTTATGAAAACTTTAACCGATGAAAAGTATTAGTGGCTATTCGTAGCCAAGCCGCTTCAACATTCTTTCATCGTCACGCCATTTGGGGACAACTTTAATCGTAATTTCAAGATATACTTTGGTACCGAGAAATTCTTCTGCGCTAATACGTGCTGCTGTAGCTGTTTTTTTCATAGCGGCTCCTGCTTTGCCCAAAAGGATGCCTTTTTGAGTTTCTCGTTCTACCAAAATATAAGCCCGGATTCTGGCAATAGGTACACCTAAATTGGTTGTAGTTTCTTTGTATTCTTCAATGACTACCTCTGAGGTGTAAGGTATTTCATCTTGATACTGGTGAAATATTTTTTCACGAATAATTTCACTTATAAAAAAGCGGTCAAGTCGATCACTTATTTGATCCTCTGGAAAGTACATTGGACCCTCTGGCAGCAATTCTTCAAGTTTTAGTAACAATGCTTCGCATCCATTTTTTGTGAGCGCTGATATGGGCAGTACAATTGCACCAGGGAGCAACTCACTCCATTCTGCCTTCATTTCATTCAATACTTCTTCATTGATCTGATCTGTTTTATTGATCAAAATAAATAGAGGAACTTCAATATTGCTTAGGGTTTCTAATAGCGCAGCATAATCAGGACTTTTTTCAAATGGATTGATTAACCACAAAAAGGCGTCCGCGTCTTCCAAGGTTGACAGTACATACTTATTCATGGCTTCATGCATCCTATAACTCGGTTCATCAACGTAGCCAGGTGTATCACTGAAAACCATCTGAAAGCGTTCATTGGTCAAAATTCCCATGATCCGGTGACGGGTAGTTTGAGGTTTTGGTGAAATAATTGACATACGTTCACCAATTAGGGCATTCATCAATGTGGATTTTCCGGCATTGGGTTTTCCTATTATGTTAATGAATCCTGACTTAAACTTAGCTTCTTCGTTTGTTGACATACTATTTTTATCTGAGCCTTCTGCGGGCATCTTTTTGTAATAATTCTATTGATTGCATAATCCCAACAGGCTTCATCCTTCTCCAATTAAAGTCATTAAAAGGATCGCCGAACAAGACATAATATTGAAGTTGGGTGTTCAACATTTCTTCCTCAACATGTGGTAAAATGTTCAAGAAAGCTATCCAACCTCCTTCCTCCATAACATCTTGGCTCCAATCTTCGTAATAACAATCGTCCGATCCATGGAAGTTAAGCACATTTTCACATATCAACACAAATTTCACTATACCATTGTCCATTAAGGGATCGATAACTTGTTCTTTGAGGAACATGATGTCATTGTAGAGTGTATCATTCCATTCTCCTATAAATTCCAAAATTGCGAATTTTTCATCGTAATCCACAAAAAGCAGTTTTGCATATAAGGTCAAAGAACCAAATTCATCCCATTGAGGGTGGATGAAGTAATTGTAAACTTTGTTGGTAAATGCAAATTCGTCATATTCTCTCCCATGAAATGGTGAAAGTTCGTCTTGTTCAGAGGAATAATCGTTCCTCCAGTAATAATATGGCTCTAAATCATGCATAACAGGTGTAAAGTTCCGAAGTTTTTTCATTTCTTCGCATTCATGAAACCAAGTTTGCGAACTTTAGTTGCCACTGGACCTGAAAGTGCCGGCAAAACAACCATTGCTGAATTCATGTGCACCTTCCTGAACGCCCCATTGGTGCCAGAATACGCTGTAGATTGGTTGATGAAACGCAACGGAAAATATGGTTATCATGATTTAGAAAGAATCGCCAAGGTTCAGATAAATTCTGAAGTTGATTCCTTGAAACAAGCCAATAAGTGGTTGGTTTGCGATACGGATATCACGGTTTTGTATATTTGGTCACAGTTTAAGTACCAAAAAGTATGCGATTTTATCCAAGAACAATTGGATCAACTCAATGTGGATAATCGATTATATTTGTTGTGTTCACCGGATATACCGTGGGAGGCACATCCACTGCGAGAACATCCAAATGATCGCAAAGAACTATTCCTTTTGTACAAGGATTTATTGGATACGAAATCTTTGAATTATCAAATACTTTCAGGAATTTTCCGAAACCGAACAAAGCAGGCCATTGAATTTTTGAGGCCATATCGATAAATCCTCGGGGTTAATTCTATATTTTCCGAAGGTGACAAACGTATCAATGTGCCCAAAATGAAAATGCAAAATTGATTATTTGTATAATGAACTGTGATTACGAACTCCACCTACTAGAAGCTCACTAGCAACGAACATGAAGTGGAATACAAATAATCGGTTTAAGTCTATTTTAGATAATGCATTGACGACTGCAATTATTCAAGACCTCATGGCTAAATTTTGCTTATTTTTGACTTATGGAACTTAGCAATATTGAAGAATTTAAATCCTCCTCTAGAATTAGGAAGAAACTGATTGATGTCGGTTTTGTGCAATTATTTCAAGAAGGTGAAGTAGTTCTAAATGAAAACGCATACATCAAGGCGATCCCAATTGTCACCAAGGGAAGTATTAGAGTAATGCGGTCACATGATGAAGGGCATGAAATTTTGCTCTATTATATCAGGGCAGGGGAGAGTTGTATCATGTCTTTTTTGGGAGGAATTCATCAGGATACCAGCAAGGTTAAAGCCATTGCTGAAGAGGATACTGAAATCCTTTTTATACCCATTGACAAGGTTACTTTAATGATCAAAGAATATCCTGAATGGTTGGATTATATTTTTCGGCTTTACCATAAGCGATATGAAGAATTGCTAGAAGTTGTTAATGCAATTGCATTTACAAAACTGGATGAAAGGTTGCTCAATTTTATACAGAAGAAGGTTGAAGTCACCAGAAATAAGGTCCTTCACATAACTCATGAACAATTAGCCCATGAATTGGGCACTGCCAGAGTTGTTGTGTCTAGGCTTCTAAAGCAAATGGAAGATGAAGGTTATGTTGTTCTTGGCAGAAATAAAATTTCGCTTGTGTAACATAAGTAGCAATTAAGCTTTTTGGGTTGTTCTACCTTTGATGTGAATTTATTGTTCATTTTAAAATTATAGACATGAAACAGAATATGGGATCGATCGACAAAGCAATTAGAATAGCTGTAGCTCTACTAATTATTGGCTTGTATTTTGGTAATTTTTTATCAGGAACCACAGCAATTGTTCTCTTAGCTCTTTCGGGAATTTTTATTTTAACCAGCTTCATGAGTTTTTGTCCTTTGTATTTGCCTTTCGGTATTCATACTAATAAGATTGCGAAGTAAGCTAAATAACAAAACATATTGAAAACTGAAAACATTGAGATACTCAACTTAAGTTGTGGTGGTTGTGTCAATACGATCACTAAAAAATTAAAGTCGATAAAAGGTGTCGAAACAGTTGCAGTTGATCTTGAAACATCAATGGTTGATGTTCAACATTCTAATGGAGTCGTAAGAGAGCAACTGATTCAAGCACTTTCATCCATAGGTTATCCTGAATCTAAAGAATCCAACGGCCTTTTGACACAAATGAAAAGCTTAAAAAGCTGCATGATTGGAAAATTATCTAAAACAGAATAAATATGAACATGGAACAATTAATGAAAGAAAGACTGGGAACTGTTGGCGATTTAAGAACCCAGAAGGAATACATGGGAGGAAGCGTTGTTAATTCCAACAATAACCAATTGAATGAAATTTCAACTCAGGTGAATGAACTCAAAGAATTAAGTCACCCAATTGTACTTTGCAGTGCCTCAGGTGGCAGAAGTAGTATGGCCACTCAAATACTTACACAAGCTGGTACAGAATGCGTTAATGCAGGTTCTTGGATGGACGTGAATTATTACAAAAATCAAACGAATTAGAAATGCTGAAGGCACTTAAAAAATTATTGGGTTTTGGACCTGCGGTAAATTATTCCGACTTAATGAAGCAAGGCGCTGTTATACTCGACGTCCGTACCAAAGGAGAGTTTGCCAATGGGCATATCCCGGGTTCAATAAATATTTCAGTTGATACATTGGTTGGGAATCTAAATAAGTTAAAAGCTAAAGATAAACCTATCATCACTTGTTGTGCTAGTGGTATGCGAAGTGCCTCTGCAACGAGCATCCTTAAATCCAAAGCTTATACCAATGTACACAATGGTGGAGCTTGGAATGCTCTTCAACATAAAATCAAATAATCATGGAGCCACATTTTTATAATGTTGATGTTAGTTGGGTCGCTGATCGTAAAGGAAAAATATGTTCTCCAGAAATATCCAAAGAATCTGGTATTTGCATTGAGGTTGCTACACCTCCTGAATTTCCGGGAGGCATGTTGGGTATTTGGTCTCCTGAACACTTGTTCACAGCCGCAGTGAGCAGCTGCCTAATGACAACTTTTTTGGCGATTGCAGAAAATTCAAAATTGGATTTTGTATCATTTGGATGTCCATCTAAAGGCAAATTAGAGCGAATAGACGGAAAATATTTGATGACCGAGGTAGTATTAGAGCCAGTTATTGTTATAGCTGAAGAAAAAGACATGTCCAAAGCAGAAAGAATTATTCACCGAGCAGAAGCTGCGTGTTTGATATCAAATTCTGTCAAAGCAAAAATCACTATGATACCAACAATTAAACTGGCATAAATGATCAACAGAATTAAAACAGGATGGACATTTACAAGAATTTTGTACCTTTCCATAGGCGTATTTGTTATGATTCAATCTCTTACCGACCAAATGTGGGCAGGTGTGGCTTTTGGAGCCTATTTTGCATCAATGGGTTTATTCGCATTCGGTTGTGCCTCTGGTAATTGCCACGCAAATACTCCAGCCAATCAACAAAAAACTGAACTTAACACAATGGATTCTGATATTCAATATGAAGAAGTTAAATAAGTAAACATTATGTCAGCTACTTTCTCCGAAATAATAAATAGCGATACACCGACATTGGTAGATTTTTTTGCAGTTTGGTGTGGGCCTTGTAAAACCATGACACCCATATTACAAGAGCTCAAATCAAAAGTTGGTGACAAAGCAAAAATCCTAAAAATTGATGTAGACAAAAATCCTCAATTATCTGGAAACTATAAAATCCAAGGCGTTCCAACATTAATTCTCTTTAAAAACGGCGAAATAAAATGGCGGCAATCAGGTGTTGTGACTGCCAGTAGCCTGCAAAAAATCATTCAACAATACTCAAATTAGTATGTATAAAATTTTAACTATCGCCATCATTGGCCTATCTACTTTATTTAATTCTTGTGCTAATGGCCAATCCCAAGAGGTCAATACCAATCTGACGGCTTCTCAATTTGAACAAAAACTGAATGAACTTAAATCCGCTGTTTTAATTGATGTACGCACACTAGGTGAGTTTGCAGAAGGCCACCTATCCAGTGCTGCCAATTATGATTGGAATGGTCCAGATTTTGAAAAGCAAATTGAAGGTCTGGACAAAAGCAATCCTGTTATGGTTTATTGCCTTGCAGGGGGGAGGAGTTCCGCGGCAGCTAAGAAGATGCGATCTTTGGGCTTCAAAGAGGTTTACAATCTCGATGGGGGAATTGTAAAATGGAAAAATGCCAACTTGCCGGTAACTACGGATCCATCCAAGTAGTACTACATGCGGTTGCATCTAAAATAGTTTTATATTTTATGAAATTTCTGTCCATACTATTTACTATTGGACTGAAGTATTGCATCGATTCTACTGTGATGTTTCTTCCAATAAATCAATTTCTTTCTTTATTTTATGATGATCAAGTCAGTATGGAATCCTATCTTTGCGCGCAATTTCAACAGCCCTCCATACTATGCCAAAGGATTCTTCCATCCGCTCCATTCTTATCATCGGTAGCGGACCTATCATTATAGGTCAAGCGTGTGAATTTGATTATTCAGGAAGTCAGGCTTCCCGTTCTCTTCGTGAGGAAGGAATAGAAGTAACGCTGATTAATAGCAATCCAGCTACCATAATGACCGATCCTGTCACAGCTGATAATATTTACCTACTGCCTTTAACGGTTGAGAGTATTATTCAAATTCTTGAAAAACATGATATTGATGCTGTTCTTCCAACTATGGGTGGTCAAACAGCTTTGAATCTGGCTATACAAGCTGATCAACAAGGTGTTTGGGAAAAATACAATGTCAAAATGATAGGCGTTGATATCGCGGCAATTGAGACTGCAGAGAATAGAGAAGAATTCCGAAAGCTGATGACACGAATAGGAATAGGTGTTGCACCTAGTTTTATCGCTAACTCATTTCTAGAAGGAAAAGAAGCTGGTCAAAAAATTGGATTCCCATTGGTCATTCGCCCGTCCTACACTTTAGGCGGAACTGGAGGTGGAATTGTCATGTCGGAAGACAAATTTGACGAAGCACTCAAACGGGGACTTAATGCTTCTCCTACACACGAAGTTTTAGTTGAAAAAGCAGTTTTGGGTTGGAAGGAATTTGAACTTGAATTGCTCAGAGATAAAAATGACAACGTTGTAATTATATGTACAGTTGAAAATCTCGACCCAATGGGGGTTCATACTGGGGACAGTGTTACTGTGGCTCCGGCAATGACACTTTCTGATACTGCTTATCAGCAAATGAGGGATTACGGGATCAAGATGATGCGTTCATTAGGGAACTTTGCTGGTGGTTGTAATGTACAATTTGCCTTGCACCCTGATACGGAAGAAATAATTGCTGTGGAAATAAATCCACGTGTATCTCGCTCATCTGCATTAGCAAGTAAAGCTACCGGATATCCGATTGCCAAAATCGCAGCCAAATTGGCTATTGGATATACATTGGATGAATTGAGCAATCAGATAACTGGTAATACATCAGCCTTCTTTGAGCCTACACTAGATTATGTAATTGTAAAAATTCCGCGTTGGAATTTTGATAAATTTCCAGGATGCGATGAGACACTTGGACTACAAATGAAAAGTGTTGGTGAAGTTATGGGAATTGGACGATGCTTCAATGAAGCGCTTCAGAAAGCCTGCCAAAGTTTGGAGAACAACAGCATTGGACTGGGATATTATGGAGACTTCGCTATCAAGCCGAGTGAAATGCTTGAACGACTGGATGTGCCCTTTTGGAATAGAATATTTTATATCAAAGAACTACTTGCAAGTGGTGTGCCAGTAAAGACCATACACAAGCAAACATATATTGACAATTGGTTTTTATATCAGATTCAGGAACTGGTGCAAATGGAGAAGTCCCTCGATGCACTCAAGAATGTTGAAGATATAACCGATGAACTATTAAAAGCTTGCAAACGACTTGGCTTCAGTGATGACCAAATAGCAACACGCTTTCACAACTGTTCGCCAGCTGATGTTTATGAATTACGCAAGCAACGCGGTGTCCGTAGAGTTTATAAAATGGTGGATACTTGTGCAGCAGAATTTGAAGCTAAGACTCCTTATTTTTATAGTACCTATGATGGTGAAAATGAATCCAAACCATCCGATAGAAAGAAAATCATCGTACTGGGTAGTGGGCCCAACAGAATAGGGCAGGGTATCGAATTTGATTATTGTTGTGTTCATGGTCTGTTGGCAATCAAAGAGGCGGGCTACGAAGCAATTATGGTCAACTGCAACCCGGAAACAGTTTCTACTGACTTTGATATTGCTGACAAACTTTATTTCGAGCCAGTATTTTGGGAGCACCTTGAGGACATCATAGATCATGAAATGCCAGATGGAATCATTGTTCAATTGGGTGGCCAAACTGCGTTGAAGCTCGCTGAAAAAATTCATAATAAAGGAATAAAAATTATCGGTACCAGCTTCGACAGCATGGACCTTGCGGAACACCGAGGAAGATTCTCTGATTTGTTGAAAGAATTGGAAATTCCTTATCCTGATTATGGAGTAGGAGTCGATGTTGACAGAGCGATTGAAGTAGCCAACGAAGTGGGTTATCCGGTGTTGGTAAGACCGTCCTATGTTTTGGGAGGTCAAGGCATGAAAATTGTAATCAATGATCAAGAATTGGAGCGTCAGGTTCTAAAGATATTCCGAACCATGCCAGACAACAAAGTCTTGATTGATCATTTTCTAGACAGAGCTAAGGAAGCAGAAATTGATGCCATTTGCGATGGAGAGCAAGTTTATATAATGGGAACTATGGAACACATTGAACCTGCTGGTATTCATTCTGGCGACAGTTCAGCAGTGCTACCTACATTCAGTTTGACGGATGATGAACTCAGTCAAATGAAAATGTATGCTGAAAAATTAGCCTTTGCACTGGATATCAAGGGATTGTTGAATATTCAATTTGCAATCAAAAATGGCAAGGTTTACGTAATTGAAGCAAATCCAAGAGGATCAAGAACCACTCCTTTTATAGCTAAAGCTTACGGTGTACCATTTTTGCAAGTAGCAACACATGTCATGTTGGGACGCAAATTGAGCGAATTCCAAATGAATCCCAAAATGGATGGATTTGCCATTAAGGTACCAGTATTTTCATTTGATAAGTTTCCAGGAGTTGACAAGAAATTAGGGCCCGAGATGAAATCAACTGGAGAAATGATCTATTTCATCAAAGACTTGAAGGATCCTTACTTTAGAGAATTGATGAACGAGCGAAGTATGTATTTGTACAATTAAAAAGAGCTTCTCTGCAATTACAGAAAAGCTCCTTACATTTTACCTTTCCTCTGCGGCTCAGCCAAACAGAGGATTAACCTACCTAGCAAGGCAAAGATAGACATAAATGTCATTTTGATAGTATCTCTTCCACTAAATATTTAACATTACTTTTAAAGCCTCTCAAACCCGAATGATTTCAACTGACAAACTGTAATTTGCTGTAACTTTGGCAAATGAAAGAAGGGTGGAATAGGCAAGATTCAATGAGGTTCATCAGAAAGCTGACTTTCAAAAAGCTTGTCAATGCATTTTTGGTTTACTCAAGTTACCAGCTAACCAAAATCCTTCGCAAACCGACTCAATGGGGGCAGCCGTTCACAATCAGTTTTGAACCGACTACCGCTTGCAATCTCAGATGTCCGGAATGTCCAAGCGGACTGCGTTCTTTTTCAAGAAAAACTGGAAACTTGAAAGAGGATTTCTTCCGTTCTACCATAGATGATATCGCAGATCAATTGTTGTATTTGATTTTCTATTTCCAAGGAGAACCCTACATCAATCCCAAATTTTTGGACATGGTCAAACATGCTCATGACAGAGGGATATATACAATTACCTCCACCAACGGACATTTTTTGGACGACGATGCTGCCAAAGCTACGATTGAAAGTGGCTTGGACAGAATTATTATTTCAATTGATGGGACTACACAAGAAGTATATGAGCAATACCGCAAAGAAGGGAAACTAGACTCAGTAATCGCTGGAACAAAAAGACTCGTTGCCTGGAAAAAGAAGCTCAACGTATCGCATCCCCACATCATCTTCCAATACCTTGTAGTCAAACCCAACGAACATCAAATACCCGAAGTTTATAAACTGGCTGAAGAACTAGGAGTTGATGAAGTAAGGTTAAAAACTGCCCAGGTTTACGATTATAAAAATGGAAACAAATTAATACCTGATAATGAATTTTATAGCAGGTACAAACTCAAAGCAGACGGAACCTATGGTTTGAAATATAAGATTACCAACAATTGCTGGAAGCTGTGGCACAGTTGCGTAATAACCTGGGATGGCATGGTGGTTCCTTGTTGTTTTGACAAAGATGCACAGCATGAAATGGGAAAACTGCAAACCCAATCACTTAAGGAGATATGGGCAAGTGATAGCTACCAAGATTTTCGCATGAAATTATTGGACGACAGAGCATCAATTGATATCTGTTCCAATTGCTCTGAAGGATGTAAGGTTTGGGAAGAAGTAGGCGCTTGACTGTAAGCTTTGAACCATAGATAAAACAGCTGAATTGTCTGAATTTAGCTAAAAAAATGTAAAAGCAGCCTATGATTTTAGGCCAATCTTTCTGAATTGCAAATAGGAATTTTTGCAATTTAGTCAAGCAGAAAAACCAGTTATTTGATTTTCGTTGTCAAGATTTTTGGCTTTATTATCTACAAAATCCCTTTTTAGGCATCTTGCATAGTGTCAATATCGAACTATCTCAGCCAATTATTATTTCATCAATATAATTTCATGCATATTTGCTGCTTATAAAATTAGGAATGAAGAATAAGATGCTCATCATTGCCATCTGGGCAATTAATTTCACGGGTTCACATGCCCAAATATCCCAAGACTCAGTATTACAAATCATACGTAAACATGGCTTAAAAGAAAGTAAGGTGATGGATATCGCTTGGAATATCACCGATGGAAATGGACCTAGATTAACAGGATCACCCGGAATCAAGAAAGCGAGAACTTGGGCTCAATCTGAACTCAAATCCTGGGGCATGAACAACGTGCACGAAGAAGCTTGGGGCCCTTTCGGCAATGGTTGGGAATTGAAGAATTTCTCCATGAATTGTCGTGCACCTTATTATTTTCCGATTATAGCATATCCTAAGGCTTGGTGCCCAGCTGTCAAAGGAACCTTGACGGGCGAAGTTATCTATCTTGACGCCGGTACGGTTGAAGAATTGGCGAAGTACAAAGGTAAGTTGAAAGGAAAGTTTGTCCTTTTGGATACTGTAAGAGTTGTAGAGGAATGGTTCAAGCCTACAGGTAAGAGATTGGAAGACAAGGATTTATTGGAACTTGCACAAGCCGAGATGCCGTCAAGGAGTCGATCAGGGCGGTGGAATTGGAATCCTCCTGCTTTCAGCAAGGCTCTCTGGGAATTGATTTACGATGAAAAGCCCCTCGCAATATTAGAACGCAATTATAAAGGAGACTTGGGTACCGTGTTTATTTCAGGTGCACGGGCGCGTAAAGGCAACGCCCGGGATAAAAATGCAGAAGTGCTTCCTCAAGCAATATTAGGTGTTGAGCATTACAATCGATTGTTGCGCATGAGCTTGAAAGATGAGAAAGTAATCTTGGATATGAGTCTGGATGTTCAAATCAGCAACCCAGAAGGAATGGATGCCAATGTTATTGCCGATATCGAAGGTTCTGCAAAAAAGAACGAATTGGTAATGTTCGGTGCCCATTTTGACTCTTGGCATGCTGGCACAGGTGCAACGGATAATGGATGCGGCAGTTCCGTGATGATGGAGGCAGCCAGAATTCTTAAAGCTACTTTTAAGGAAGCAGGAATCACACCCAAAAGAACCCTGCGGCTTGGATTGTGGTCTGGCGAAGAACAAGGATTATTGGGATCGGAGGCATATGCTGAACAGCATTTAGCAGATTACGATACTTTGGGTGCAGTAGAAAAACTAAAGCCAGAGGCATCTAAGGTTTCGGCGTATTATAATATGGACAATGGTACTGGCCGAATTCGAGGTATCTACCTGCAAGGAAATGCTGAGTGTGATGCAGTTTTTCGTCCTTGGTTTGGGAAGTTCAAAGATTTAGATGCCCATACCATTACCTTGTCTAACACAGGTGGTACGGATCATTTAACTTTCGTAAAATGTGGTATTCCAGGATTTCAATTCATTCAAGATGCTGTAAGTTACAGCACAAGAACCCACCACAGCAATATGGATAACTGGGATCATCTGGTGGCAGATGATTTGATGCAGGCCGCTACTATAGTTGCCTCATTGGTTTACCTAACTTCAGAAATGGACGAAATGCTACCTAGGGAGGAATTGAAGCTGGATTGAGTTTTGATTGGATACGTTGACGAGGTTTTCTTCATGAAATTATGGCACTAAGTGCCTTTGGCTTATCTTTACAATATGTATTTTTTGTTGATAAGTTTGGTCATTGGAGTATTCATTGCAATGTTGTTTTTGAATGTATATTTCAGAGTAAAAGTGCTAAAAGTGTACAAGGAATTGGTGCGAAATCGTGTAGAATTTCATGCCAAACATGTGTTTAATAGTCAGAAAATGGAACTTGAAATCATACCCAAGTATCCTGAACAAGCTGATAATATTAGAAGCTTTTCACGGCACATGAAATATTCAATCAATATGGCCTCGGTACTTATTGTTTTGATCACCTTATTTGGAGGAATTTTAATGTATTTTCGTTAACAGCTAACAAACTTTCTTTTTTCTGATCCATGAATGGCAATAATATGAACAATGTAAACTTTAATATACTTAATGCGTGTTCTTAAAATAGCTGTAATCGGTGCTGGCCATTTGGGCAGAATCCACATCAAATGTATTGGTGAAGTTCCAAATCTGGACTTGGTTGGCTTCTATGATCCTGACCAGGAACGTGGGCGCATTATAGAGGAAGAATTTAACGTAAAGTATTATTCGAGTTTCGAAGAGCTGTTGGCATTGTGTGAGGCGGTGGATATCGTTACTCCAACTATTTATCATCATGCAATGGCATTGAAATGCCTGAATGCTGGTAAGCATGTTTTTATTGAAAAACCCATTGCTGCCAACGTGTCCGAAGCAGAGGAGATTGTTCAATTGGGTATAGAGAAAAATTTGTTAATTCAAGTGGGCCATGTGGAGCGATTCAACCCAGCATTTCAAGCCATTAACAACACGCCACTCAATCCCATGTTTATTGAAGCGCACCGACTTGCCACCTTCAATCCACGCGGAACCGATGTGTCAGTAGTTTTGGACTTGATGATTCATGATTTGGATTTGGTGCTCGCCATGGTGAATTCTCCCATCTCTAATGTATATGCAACAGGTGTCTCATTGATTAGCAAAACATCGGATATCAGCAATGTCAGGTTGGAATTTGAAAATGGAGCCGTTGCCAATCTTACCGCAAGCCGATTGTCAATCAACCCAATGCGCAAGTTGCGACTCTTCCAAACGGATGCATACATCTCGATGGATTTTTTAGATAAAAAAGCACAAATAGTCCGTTTGTATGAATCAGAGCCTGAGGGCCGTTCGGGCCAATTGATGGAATTTGATACTCAAATCGGTAAACGATTTCTTGAAATAGAAATGCCAGAATCGCCTGAAGTAAATGCCATACGGGATGAACTTGCGGCATTTGTCAACAGTATTATTAACAACGAACCTTCCAAGGTTAGTGGGCAAGATGGTTTAAACGCCTTGCGCCTTGCTTATCAAATAATGGATGCAATCGACCAACATCATGAAAAGACAAAACTATTCAATTAGTGTATTAGTGTTCACTGCAGGCTTACTTATGTTGGGCGCTTGTGATAAAGCGGACCCAATAGCATCGTACGTGTACGTACCAAAGATGGAATTTGCAGCTGGCTCAGGTCAGGGAAGTTCATTACAGGATTTTCCCATTATTTATGCCTATGCCAACGGAAAACTCTTGGGCTTGTATCCTGTACCAGGGCTTATACCAATAATTGCATCTGGAAGTACCGACATGGTGTTTTTTCCAGGTATTTTTCGCTTTGGCATCAAGAGCTTGCCAGATATTTACCCTGCAGCTTTGAGAATTGATAAACTCATAGATCTTCAACCAACGGAAGTTGACACTTTCACTCCTGTATTTACTTATGATCCTAAGGTGAATGTGTTGTTGACGGAAGATTTTGAATCCAATGGATCCGTTTTTTCAAATACTATACAAGGCACTCCTTTGTCTTTAAGCGCGGAGTCAGTATTCGAAGGGTCAAAAGCTGGGCTATTGTTTGCAGATACTTTGAAGCCAGTTACCGAGGTATCCAGTATTCCGTTATCAGGAATTCCTGATGACAACTCACGCAGGGTTTATATTGAAATGAATTATAAGACTGAAACTCCTATGGCGGTAGGTTTGAGGGGGTTTAATAACAACAGCAGTTTGTCCGAGACTTATTACATTGTAGTCTTGAACCCCACTGATACTTGGAAAAAAGCCTATATTGATGTTACTACGGAAATAGTGACTTTAAAATATGATAATTATCAGATTTTGCTTCAAACCGGACTTGCATTTACAGCCAATGGATATGAAAAGCTCCAAGCCAAAACTTTTGTAGATAATATTAAGCTGTTGTATTGATGCAATTAAAACAGAGGCGGAAGGCGGTTTTTGGATATATTGCTATGGATTTTATGGCAGCAATGCTCGCATGGGGAGTGTTTTTTATTCTCCGTCAGTCTTGGGTATCTGTTGCAGATGATTATTTATGGTGGAATGACTTAAAATTCAGATTGGGAGTAGTTATTGTGCCAGTTTGTTGGGTTGGATTTTATTACTTATTTGATCGTTATAGGGATCTGTATCGCCTTAGTAGATTGTATGTTTTTTGGAGAACCCTTTTACTAAGTGTAATAGGAGTTATCGTTATATTCTTTGCCTTTCTTTTGGATGATCAGGTCGAAAACTATAAGGTTTACTACAATTCTATTTTTATTTTATTGAGTCTTCATTTTGGGTTGACGGTGACTTTCAGGATGATTATCTTGACTCGGGCCAGTCGTAGGCTCAAAGCTGGATTGGTTTATTACAACACTTTGATCATTGGTGGCAATCAGAATGCGGTTGATTTATTTCATGAAATATCCGCTCGCAAAAATGGTTTGGGTAATAAGTTTTTAGGCTTTATAGATACCAATGGGCAAACCGGACATCAATTGGATTCCTATTTGCCGGTATTGGGTAAAGTTGAGGACTTAGGCAAGGTGATCAGTGAACTTCAAATTGAAGAAGTAATTATTGCTATAGAAACTTCCGAACATGGTCAATTGAAGAAAATCTTGGATTCGTTATTTGATTTTGAAGACCAGGTTTTGGTGAAAATCATACCTGATATGTATGATATTATGCTAGGGTCTGTTAAAATGAACCATGTCTTTGGTGCGATTTTGATTGAAATACGCCGTGAATTGATGCCTACTTGGCAGAAGATTATAAAGCGTGTATGTGATTTATTCCTCAGTATTACAGGGCTGCTTCTGTTATTTCCATTGTGGATGTATATCATTATTCACATGAAATTGACTACCAATGGCCCAATTTTTTATCTTCAGGAAAGAATCGGATTAAATGGTAAACCATTCAAAATCATTAAGTTCAGATCAATGAACCAAAATGCCGAACAGGATGGTCCCCAATTGAGTCAGGAAGGCGACTTGCGCTGCACCCCAATTGGTGCTTTCATGCGCAAGTATCGAATTGATGAAATTCCCAATTTTATCAACGTCATTCTCGGTGATATGTCGCTAGTAGGTCCACGTCCGGAAAGAAAGCATTATATTGACCTCATATTGATTGAAGCCCCGCACTACCGACATTTGCTAAAGGTAAGGCCGGGCATAACAAGTTGGGGGCAAGTTAAATATGGCTATGCAGCCAATGTTCCAGAAATGCTCCAGCGTTTGAATTTTGATATTTTGTATATCGAGAATATGTCCCTAGCGCTGGATTTTAAGATACTTTTCTACACAGTGTTGGTTATCTTAGGGGGCAAAGGAAAGTAGACGGTCTATTTATCAAAATTATATTTCAAGTTGATCATGCTCCAGCTTTCCGAATAGATTTTTGTGAAAAGGAATCAATCGGTAAAGTCACAGCTTCAATCGAGTTAACTCGGACAAATTCTTGGAATATCCAAAAATTTCGTTAATTCAGCGTCTAAGGTTGATTTTGGGTTAAAATAAAAGATTTCATTATTCCATTGTCTAAGCATTGAGACTCAATTTTTGGACTTAAACTGACTCATCCTAAAAGCTTAAGAACTCAATTTCTGCAAACTAAAGCTTTTTACCTGATTGGCCAATAACTTGTGACCTCATCAAGGCCTAAAGATGAAGGAGTTAGGAATTTAAGTCTTTGAACCATTGAAAATAACCTCAAAAACCTTAAAGATCTTGTAAAAAAAGCCATCCAAAATTGGACAGCTTTGAATTATTTTAGTATTCGTCTTCATTGAAGAAAAAGTCATCACGGCGCGGATAATCAGGCCAGATGTCCTCAATGGTTTCATATATTTCACCATCATCTTCAATCTGTTGAAGATTTTCAATTACTTCTAAAGGCGCACCTGAACGAATTGCAAAATCAATTAATTCGTCGCGAGTTGCTGGCCAAGGTGCATCTTCAAGATGCGATGCTAATTCGAGCGTCCAATACATAGTTACTCTTTATCTGTTTGTATTATTATGGCAAACGCCATATATTGTTAAAAAGTTCTGTCTTAGCTGTTTTTTTTCAAGAAATTATCAAAGAATCAACATAGCGTCGCCATAGCTATAAAATCTATATTTCTCTTTAATGGCTTGTTGGTATGCTTCTAAGATTAATTCCGTGCCTCCAAATGCACATACCATAATCATAAGACTAGATTTTGGTAGGTGAAAATTGGTTAACATGCTGTTGGCTATATGAAAATCGTAAGGAGGATAAATAAATTTATTGGTCCATCCCTCTGCTGCTTTAAGCATAGATTCAGCAGATACTCCTGATTCAATTGCTCGTATAGCAGTAGTACCTACCGCACAAACTTTCTTATCAGCGGATTTAGCCGCATTTACTTTTATAGCTGCCTCTTCTGGGACTTTAAAATATTCCGCATCCATTTTATGTTTGGATAGATCCTCCACTTCAATTGTTCGAAATGTTCCGAGGCCAACGTGCAGAGTAACTTCAGCAAATTCAACTCCTTTGAGTTCAAGACGCTTCATGAGTTCTGACGTAAAATGTAAGCCAGCAGTTGGGGCTGCCACTGCACCTATTTCTTTTGCGTAGATAGTTTGATAACGCTCTTTGTCAATTTGCTCAGGTTCCCTTGTGATGTATTTAGGAAGGGGAGTGAATCCCAAGTAATCCAAGTCTTTGTAAAAGGCTTCATCATCACCTTCGTAAAGGAAACGTATCGTTCTCCCTCTACTTGTAGTATTATCCACTACTTCAGCCACAAGAATATCGTTGTTATTCTTATCCATGAAATACAACTTGTTACCAACGCGGATTTTTCTGGCAGGATCTACCAGTACATCCCATAAGCGTTGATCGTGGTTGAGTTCACGAAGCAGAAATACTTCAATATCAGCACCTGTCTTTTCTTTTTTGCCGTAAAGACGAGCTGGAAATACTCTTGTATTGTTAAAAATCAGGACATCTTTCTCGTCAAAATAATGCACAAGTTCTTTGAAGATTTTGTGTTCAATTTTGCCGGTTGCCCTGTCCACTACCATGAGTCTTGCATCATCTCTGTGTTTAGCAGGATATTGAGCAATTAATTTCTCAGGTAGGTCAAATTTAAATTGAGATAATTTGGTCCGCATATAGGGATTTCATTTCGAGGCGCAAATATAGAAAATTAAAAGGGTAATCCTACTAGAATCGTGCGCTATCTTGTTTTTTATGAAAATAAGTTCAAAATAGGCCAATATTTCATGGCCATGAATAATTAGTTCACATAACTAAACTACTTTTACATAAAATTGTTAACATTCTCGAATTAAATAAATCTAATATGTTTAAAAAATCTTTCTTTTTTAGTTTGTTGATTGGTTTTGTAGCTGTTTCAGTTCAGGCTCAGATAGCTACCCCTCAGCCAAGTCCTAAAAGCACAATCAATCAAAAGGTTGGTTTGACTGATGTTACATTAGTTTATTCTAGACCATCGGTCAAGGATCGTATTATTTGGGGTGACTTAGTACCTTATAATGAAATATGGAGGACTGGTGCCAATGATGCCACCAAAATCAAATTTTCAGATGATGTTCTTATTGAAGGTATGCCTTTGAAAGCGGGAGAATATTCCCTTTATACAAAGCCAACTCCTACTACATGGGAAGTTTACTTTTATAAAGATCTGACAAGTTGGGGTGTGCCTGAAGAATGGAAAGAAAATCAAATAGCCATTCGTTTCACTGTGACTCCACAGGCATTGCCAATGAAAATGGAAACACTGTTGTTGAGCTTTGATGATGTTAAAATCAATAGTACAACACTGAATATCTATTGGGATAAATTAATGATTCCAATTCGTTTCAAGTTCGATCCAGATTCTAAAGTTGAAAAGGATATTGCTAAGGTATTGGGTGGTCCAGTAGCTGCTGATTTTTATCAAGCTGGAAGGTATTACTTTGATTCAGGCAAAGATATTAACAAAGCCTATGAATGGGTAAGTAAGGCAAATACGATGGATCCAAAATTTTGGACGCTGCGTTTAGAAGCCTTGATTTTGGCTAAAATGGGAAAGTACAAGCAAGCAATTGAAGTTGCCAAAAAGTCAACTGAGTTGGCTGTTGTTGAAAAGAATAATGATTACCAAAGAATGAATGCAAAAGATATTGCAGAGTGGAGTAAGAAGTAAGAATTACTGAATTTCTAATAAAAAAAGGCTGTTCCAATTTGGGCAGCCTTTTTTTGTCACACCAAGTTTGATTTTTGCTCAAAAAAAACCCTTGACAAAATCTTTGTCAAAGGTCTAGTGCCCAAGACTGGATTCGAACCAGCACACCCGTTAGGGCGCTACCACCTCAAGGTAGTGCGTCTACCAATTTCGCCACCTGGGCCAGTGAAACGCAAAAGTATATCATGTTCAAGAATTAACCTACTGAAATTTATGACTGATTAGAAAATTACTCAAAAACCAAGGATACCATTGGATCATTCAGAACATTCAAAATTGCTTGAATTTAATGCCGTAACATTAATGAAAGCTACATGCCTCCAACAAAAAACTATACATAAGCGTATAAGAATGATAGGTATTCAAAAAATATTTTTTATAATATTTGAATATTAAATATATAATTGTATCTTTGTAGTGAACATATCAAACCCATTTCGAATCATTTTAATCCCATGAACATGGAAGGATTTTTACTTCTTTCAGGCTTAATAACCTTTATAGGATTTTTTACAGCCTCTTTTGCCAAAGTTCCTCATAGAACTACTGAAATACGCTAAGATATCCGAGAGGTTTCTGAACTATTTTAAGGCAGCTTTTCTTAGTCTTTGCAAGAACGGTGATGCGAAAATAAAGTTTTGCAACAGCTCATTGTCGCTGGTCAACACCTCATTTCTATTGCCCAACCAGGCGAGATTACCTTCATGCAGGAAGATTATGTTGTCTCCAATTTCCATTACGGAATTCATATCATGTGTATTGATAATGGTGGTGATGTTGTTTTCAATGGTCAAGTCACGTATCAATTCATCGATAACTATTGATGTTTCTGGATCGAGACCAGAATTCGGTTCATCACAAAAAAGATATTTGGGCTCCAAAACAATTGATCGAGCAATGCCAACCCTTTTTTGCATTCCGCCACTTAACTCAGATGGGAACTTAGCGTTCGCTTTATTCAGATTAACTCTTTCTAAGCAGTAATCTACCCGTTTTTGTTTTTCCCCTTTTGTCATATTTGTAAACATGTCAAGCGGAAAACGTATGTTTTGTTCAGTAGTCAAGCTATCAAACAAGGCTGAGCCCTGAAATAGCATCCCAACTTTTAGTCTTAAAGTTCTCATTGCTTTCTTGTCAAGACCAAACAAATCTATTTTGTCATAATAAATCTTACCAGATGATGCAGGTGTAAGACCAACCAATATTTTCAGCAATACTGTTTTTCCTGCGCCACTTCTGCCAATAATCAAATTGGTTATTCCGGGCTTAAAATCCGCAGTAATACTTTTCAATACATCTGCTGATCCAAAGGATTTGAATATGTTTTCTGCTCTAATCATGAAGTCAATACCAATGCAATTACATAATCAGCCAGTAGGATCAAAATATTGCTAAACACAACTGCACGAGTGCTAGCCTGGCCCAATTCCACACTACCTCCTTTGACGTAATACCCTTGATAACATGAAACAGAGGTTAATAAAAACGCAAATACATAGGCTTTGACAAACATCATGAATACATTGTAAGGAACAAAAAATTCCAACAATCCTCTTATAAATTCAGCACTGGGTATAATGCCAGTAGGAACACTCGCCAAATAGCCGCCCAAGATGCTAATAAATGCCGCTAAAGCTACCAAAAGAGGAATCACGAACAATGATGCCAATAATTTTGGCAAAATGATATAGGCTGCTGTATTTACTCCCATGAGTTCCATAGCATCAATATGTTCTTTTTGTCGCATTCCCCCAATTTCTGCTGCCATATTGCTGCCAACTTTGCCAGCGAGAACCAAACAGGTAATGGTAGGTGCAAGCTCAATTATTGTAATATCACGTACAATGTACCCTATATAATATTGAGGAATCAATTGATCTCCTAGTTGATATGCAAACTGTACGGCAGTCACCGCCCCAATAAAAATTGCAATCAATCCAACAATTACAACAGATCCTACACCGATGTCATTGCACATACGCATTGTTTCATTCCAATACATGTAGAATTTCTCCGGCTTGCTGAAGCTGAGCTTCAACATTTTCAAATATCGACCAAAATGGGTAAAGAAATTAATTACCATAATACAATTGTATCTCAAAGTTACACCTTAACATTTAACCAATACCCTTTTTATAATACCTAAGGTGATCTTTTAATTGTTAATTTTGTTTATTGATCCATATTTATTTAAGCCCGAACCCAATTTTATGTCAAAAAATATTTTAGTTACTGGTGGAACTTCAGGTATAGGAAGAGCTATTTGTGAACGTTTTGCTGCAGGCGGCTTCAATGTAATAACTTGTGCAAGGACCCCAAACGATTTGGAAGAAATGAAATCGTATTGGCAACGACATTTTCCAAATTCATTTTTGATAACTCACGTAGCGGATCTAAGCATCAAAGATTCTGTTGAAGACTTTATGTCATCGTTGGAACCTAACTCCATTGATATATTGGTCAACAATACTGGAGTGTTTCAGGCTGGTGGTGTTTTGGATTCAAATTTTGCTGATCTAGATAATCAAATCAAAACCAATTTGTACAGCGCCTATTTCACGACAAGAGGAGTTCTTGAAATTGCTCCAAAAGTTGAACATATCTTTAATATTTGCAGTATTGCCTCATTATCTGCCTTAACTGGAAGCGGAATATATTGTATTTCTAAATTTGCCTTGTATGGGTTGTCACAATCACTTCGCCTCGAATTGAGAGACCAAGGTATCAAAGTAACCTCAGTATTGCCTGGTGCCACTTGGTCAAGAAGTTGGTCCGGCGCTGAATTGGCCGAGGATAGATTGATGCCTGCAGTTGATGTGGCAGAATCGATCTGGATGGCTTATCATACCAGTCCCAGTACTGTAATAGAAGAAATTATTTTACGCCCTCAATTAGGAGATTTGTAATTATGGAATTTAAACACATTGCTTTTCAAATTCCTCCTAAATCTGAAACTGAGTCTTTAGAATCTGCCAAGGACTTCTATCAGGAAATGAATGCGCGCAGAAGCGTAAGATTTTTTAGCGACCAAGCTGTAGCTCGTGAAGTAATTGAACAAATTGTGTTGACAGCGGGAACAGCACCATCTGGTGCACACAAACAACCTTGGAAGTTTTGTATTGTTGAGAATCTAGAACTCAAACAAAAAATTAGGGACGCTGCCGAAAAAGAAGAAAAGGAGAGCTATGCAACGCGCATGAGTCAAGAATGGTTGGAGGATTTGGCGTCTTTGGGAACGGATTGGGAAAAACCATTTCTAACCACTGCACCTTATTTGATTATTGTATTCCGCAAACCGCAACAACCTCATGGCTCTGGAATGCGGCAAAACTATTACGTTCAGGAATCAGTGGGTATTGCTTGTGGTTTACTTTTAGCTGCAATACAAAAAGCTGGATTGGTTGCTTTGACTCATACCCCTAGTCCTATGAATTTTTTACAAGATTTGTTGGGCCGCCCAAGTTACGAAAAGCCATATTTGCTTATACCAGTAGGATATCCTGCATTGAATTGCACAGTTCCAGAATTAAGTCGGAAACCACTGGATGAAATAGCAGAATGGTTTTAAGAAATCTGTAATATCTGGTATTTGTTATACATTCAAGCCTCCACATATGCTGAGCACCTGTCCTGTTATATAGCTACTGTGATCTGATCCTAAAAAGCTGCACAAATCAGCAACTTCTTCGCCCGTTCCGTATCTCTTCATAGGAATTCCCGATAGAAATGCATCTTTGGTTTTTGCATCCAACTCACCTGTCATTTCAGTATCTATGAAGCCGGGAGTTACCACATTACAACGAATGTTACGAGAACCCACTTCCTTGGCGATTGACTTTGAAAAACCAATTATACCTGCTTTGGAAGCCGCATAGTTGGCTTGGCCTGCATTGCCAAATACGCCGACTACTGAACCCATATTGATAATCGATCCGCCAGTTCTCAACATTGCCTTAATGGCATGCTTAGTTAAGTTGAAAACTGATTTTAAGTTTGTTTCGATTACTTCATCCCATTGCTGTTCAGTCATTCTCAACAGTAGTGTATCACGAGTTATACCTGCATTGTTAATCAATATTGTAAAGCCTCCCAAATCCTGCTGCACCAAAGTTATCAAAGCTTCAGCAGCCGTATAATTTGCAGCATCACTTTGATAGCAAAAAATATTGGCACCTTTAGCCCGAAGTTCATCCCTTAATGCTTCAGCTTTAGAAGCATTACTTGCGTAGGTAAATGCAACCGAAGCGCCCTCCTGAACAAATTTACGAACAATTGCTGCGCCAATTCCTCTGCTTCCACCTGTTATCAATGCTGTTTTACCGTCGAGAAGTCCCATGATCTGATTCATTTTAGTTGATGTTGCAAACTTAGCATTTGGAAGGCAAATGGCGCTATTTTTTTTCATAAGAAATTTTTACAAATTCTTTTTAAAACATTTTGTGTTATGAAACAAATTGTTTTATCTTTGTAATGAAATAAACAAATAGAAGTTACCTAATAATTTAACCAACATGAAAAAGAACAAATTAGCCCTTTTCACTTTCTCTTTAATTGCACTGATAGTAGCATTGCCTCTGTGTTTTGGAAATAACAGCGCCGAAGATAATATTGAACCAAAATCCAACTTTCAGCAAAAGCGCAGAGATTTGAATTTGACTCTTGAGCAGCTGGCCAAGTTCAGTGGTTTGAGTGTTGAGTATTTGGCAGGAGTCGATAATGGAACCTATGTATTGGGAGAGCCAGAATTGAGCAAGATTGGTCCAATATTGGGCTTGGACTAGGAATAGTTATTCGAAGCAACAGCAAACAATGATTGACCATGCTTGCTGAAGCTCAGAACTTTTGTTTTCAGAATTTATTTTCCACTGTTTTTCAGCCGGGTTTAACTTTGTTTTTCTACTGTTTTCTAAAATGTTTTTGCGACGTTTTTATGGAGTCTTTCGACTTTTTATTTTAGGGTGATATTTTTAAGTTCTCATTACATTTCAGTTATACCTTTTAGATCAGTTACGAAGTTTAGAAACTTGCTCTCAATACAAAATAAATATTGCGTCCTGGTGCATGAATTCCGCTTGCAAATATCCTGTAATTGGTGTCCAACAAGTTCTCAATACCTGCTTGAAGTTTGATGTTGTTGGTTAAGGAATAGGATCCTCTTAAATTTATTACGTACCAAGAAGGCATCCCATCTTTGGTTGCATATACCTCATTGTCTTCAGCATTTAGCAAGTAATCTTCAATTCTTTTCCAGGCAGATATTTGTGCATTTATACTTACATCAAATTTTGATTTACTGTATTGAAGTCCAATATTGCCAAAACTGGGAGGAATATGATCCAAAGGACCATTGGCGCCCGCATTGATAATCTCTCCTTTTTGGTAATTTACATTGGCGTTGACAGTAAGCCCTTTAAATATTTGTGCTTTCGTACCAATTGAAAATCCATAAATGTTTGCTTCCCTTTTGTTTTGGGGTGCAAGAACTTCACTGTTTACACCATCGTAAACTATACTATCCTGACCATTGAACCTGAATTTATCAACTACAATAGCATTTCGAAAAGCTGTGCTGAACACGGCAAAATCCATCAGCCAATTATTGCTTAAGGCAATAGATCCTCCAAATTCAAGGTTATAAGTTTGTTCTGGCTTGATATCAGGATTAGGCACAACCACTACACCTTTTCTGGAGTCAAATACTTTTGAAAGATCATCCACATTGGGTGCTCGGAATCCCGTTGAACTAAGAATTGACAACTTTACTTTGTTGCTAGGTCTGTATATCAACCCCAAATTGCCAGACCAACCTAAAGGATTCTGTTGGATTTCGCTAAAAGGGAATGGATAAAATTGCTTTGAATCAAAGTTGGAATTTAAAATGTGTTGTTGTAATCGTATTCCATCTACCAATGTCAATTTATTTGAAATGCGCAAAGTATGCGTCAAATAAGCTGCAATGGTTGTTAGTGAATTGTCTCCATCTGGATAACGCGTGCTTTGTGCTCGGGTTGTATCAACATCTACATTAACAGCAAAGGCAGTTGAATTGACAGTATTATGGAAGGCTTCAACTCCAACCGAAAGATCTGATTTTTCTGAAGTATGTTTTAGGTCGAATGTACCGCCCAAAACATCGACTTTCTCAGTTCTTGCGCTTCTGAAAGCACTGCCAAAGTTTCGTGTAAATCGACTTTCCTCCACATTTTGGTAATTAATATTTACTCTTGAGCTTTGAAAGAACCTAGATTTATTTGCAATATTTATTTCATAAGCTGCAAGCAATCGTTCCTGCGGCCCGTAATACCATTCTGCTGTTGCTAGTCCTCCTGATTTTGACACATCAGTTAGCCGATCGTATCGGGGAATATTGGATGAATTTGAATATTGAATATTTAGAGTGTGTGTTACATTCGAATTTTGTTGAAACAGGAATTTTTGGAGGATATCGCATTGAGAATAACCTGAAAATTTCTGCTTGTAAGGATCTGAATTTGTTACAAGTGAATCTTTGCCATTGAACCTCTGAACATAGAATTTTTTTAATCCCCACAAACTATCCAAAGCTTGCTTGTTTTTACCCATGGTGAGGTTATCAAAGTCACTGTAAGTGACAGAGCTTAACGAGGCAAATCTTTTCCATCCCAAATTAAAGTCCACGTGCCCAGTTTTTTCATCATTTACGGAACCGTACCTCACGTAGGCATTTGTTTTGGTAAAAATACTCCCGTCAGTTTTTTGACTGAGTTGTGGAGCTTTGGTTCTGAAATGGATAACCCCACCCAGTGCATCACTTCCGTAAACTGTGGATGCAGGTCCGTTGAGCACTTCCACACGGTCAAGAATTGATTGATCCAATGTGATTACATTTTGCAAATGTCCTGCGCGATAAATCAAATTGTTCATACGGACGCCATCCACAACAAGTAATATTCTGCTGGATTCAAATCCGCGAAGCATTGGAGATCCACCACCCATCTGACTCTTTTGTACCATAACCGTTCCACTTTGTTGGAGCAAATCGGCAGTTGTTTGAGAGTTTTGAAAAGCAATTTGATTGGCTTTGATGGTTGTGATTTGTTGTGCAGTTTCTGATTTATTGACACCGAAGCGATCGGCAGAAATAACTATTTCATTGACATCCAATATTTTAAGTGTGTCTTGAGCGGTTGCCAATTGGCAGATAGTAATTCCAATCAACACCAAGCTTGTTAGCTTGATAAGATAATTTATTTTCATAAAATATTCTGTTTGTTAAAGCTCGTATTAAACAAGCTTACTAAGGATAAAGGAGTTTATAGCAGAATTCGAAACATTCTTTACCAAATCATTTTACCACGCATTCTGTCACAACACTGCAATTTGGTTAGAAATCTGAACTCTAGTAAAATGTTACAACCCAAAGAAATGGGTTATTAGATACCAGCCACTTGGGGCGGGTGTCCTGTTTTTTTGCTTGAAGAAATAGTGGATAATAGAAGAAATGCAAATGTCGATTTTTGATGATCACTGGATATTGGCTGATATTCAGCATACTCAATGCAATAGCAGTTTTTTAAAAAATCAAAAATTCGTTGTTGTGCTTGTTGATTATTTGGGTCGTTGTTTTGAGCGCTATTAATTAGATGCGCTATTTTTATGCTGATTTTTGATTCTGGAACATCGTGGTAACATAGGTAACTCACTGAATCTACATCAGAATGTGTTTTTATAACATCATACATTTGACCCTTATATTCGAATTCCTCAGGATGTTCCCATTCTAATTGTGAATCAGCTTTGACCTTTGAAAATTTCATTAATACCAAGTTTTCATCATTGATCTGATGAATCAAGAAGTGCTTTGTGGCTTTTTTTATGCAATACATTTCATATTTCAAAAACAAGAAATTGCACGAAATAGGAGCAATAAAACAAAGCAGAAGCAAAATACTCAATAGTCGTTTCAACTAATTCAATTGTATTAATTGTTGCAAATTTACTCAGCTATTAACCGAATAAAAAAATAAATATTTTGATTAAAAATCACACTGATTGCTTTTAGTTTTCAACATTCAATTTCATGGTTTTCAATTGCTTGCCATTAAGTCCAACTATGACATAATAAATACCATTGGCTTGGCTTGAAATATCTACTTGAAACTCAGAATTCCAAAGCATGTTTTTCGAGATTACTGCTTGCCCTAATGCGTTAAAAAATGTTATCTGATATTGCATGCCAGCTTTATCCATAGGAATTTGGATTCTGACAAATTTTGATGCCGGATTGGGTGACATTGTTATAAGCATTTCATTATTATCCAATACAGAAGTTAGGTTATTGCAATCTGCCAAATTTTCACAATTGCATTTGAGGGCCATTTCAGCATTGTCAAATATTGTGACTGTACCATTGACATCTTTATTGTCAGGATGTTCAGCAGTCCTTCCATCACATTCTAGAAATTTATTGTCATAATAATTAGTCAATCTGTAGTGTGCTCCATTGTTGCAGTTGCCGTCTTCATTGTAGACAATCACATCTCCACCAACTTCTACTGATCCTGAAAGTGTGTAGTTATAAACTTTGCAACGCATACCGATTAATGCATTGCCCGAAAGATTTACATTTTCGACTTGTGCATGACCAACTACTTTGGCATTTTCACTGATTGTACTTTCACTTACGAATGCATTATCCTGAATAAGGGCATTCCCGCTTATTGTTGAATTCCGAACCACGGATGTGTTTTCAATTCTTACATTGCCGTTGATAGTAGAGTTACCATAGACTATAGCGTGTGAACCTACATAGACGCTGGGTGATACATTTGAAGTGTTTTCAACCCAACCTCCTCCATTTGGATGCAACTGTCCGTTGAATTTGAGTTGCGCTCTAAACTCAGAAGCATCTTGAAACCCCTCAGGATATGCTCCATTAATATTCAATTCATAAGGAAAACGAAAGTGTTTTGGATAGCCTTTCCAGGTGTCATTGCTGGTATTGGTTGTGATAATATCCCAAGGCGCGCCCATTACTACGAGGTACATTTTGGATTCATTGCCTTCTAGAGCAAAACTTAGTTCTGACTCATCGGCCGAATACGTAGGACTGTAGCGACTGACTAAGCCATTCGGATTCTCCGCAACGAAACCGTATCTCCAACCTGCATGGTCATTTGTTTCACTATAGCCTTTGAATTTTATGATTACAGCGCAGCTGTCCTCAATTGGATACAAAGGAATAATGTTGTATCCGTATTCTTCAGGTGCCTGCTCAATAGGCATTGCATATCTGCCTTCAGATCCTGGCATTTTTTTTAATATGGAATATGTCGCTTGAATGGATGCAAGGGAACCATTAAGGTCATTTTTACGAGCTTGTCTGAAGTAATATCCAAGATTATTTAATTCAAAATCATAGGTAGCCATTCGGCGGGCATAGTGGTAAAGGCTATCATTGAATGCATTTTGCGTGTAATTATTGATCCTTTTATAGGTTTGTAACGGGTATTCATAACTGTCAGACTCGCGCCAAAGCCTCGCGACCATATCTAAGCCTTCGGAGATTTGCAGAGCCATCAGAAGCTGATAATTCTCATAGGTATTTTTCCAATCGCCCCAAGTTTCAAGATGATAAACATCCATACCCCATGCGCCAACAGCTTGCGGGTAAATTAGGTTTCGCATGAAATTGGCATGAGTTTCCCAGAAAATGCCAGCATTGTACCAAGCCCCGCCCAATCCTTTGGATGCTCTGTAATCGATGTTATTTTGAGCTTGCATGCTGTGGGTAAATTCATGGGCAGCAACCCCACCATCACGTATTCCATTGGGGTGTACCCAAAAAGCTCCAATAATTCCATCGACATCACCCCCATTTGCGAAACCCTGAGCGCCATTAGGCCCCCAAGTGCCGTAGATTACTATTACCACTTTAAATTGACTCAATTTTGTGCCAGGTGCATCATCCATAAATCCCAACGACTTGAATTTGGTGTAGATGTATTCCATTGTATCCAAGACTGCAATTGGGTTGAACTGAAGGTCTGGGTCCAAATATGAATTTGGATCAGTACCAACTGTATTTCCCCAGATTAATATAAAATTTTCAGACTGATAAGTTTTATCCCAAGTAAACTGCTTTCCATCAACAGTATTGGTATCCTGAAGATAATTGGGAATATGAACCGACTTTTGTGCAGCCCCAATGCTACTCAATGTGATTGTCAATAAAATGGTGTAAAGTATTTTCATGCCATAAAATTATTAAATATTCCGAAAATCTCATTTTTATTTTATCGGGATATTTTGGAATCAGATGAAAATTCTTGCAGAATCCTTAATTCATATTCAAGCAATTACAACGAAATCAGTTCTACTTTTCCAGTCATAATTTGGGTTATAGTTGATTAAACTATGCTTAAATTGCACGGTCTATTCCTTAAATTAACTGATGAAAATGTCCAAATCCATCTTAATAATAGTTTTTGCTTTTGCAGTTTGTGAGCAAATTCCTAAAGCTCAAAATCTTTACTTTCCTCCTATTTCAAATAATGCATTTTGGGACACAATTTCTCCTGATTCTCTGGGTTGGTGTGTGGATGAGATTCAACCACTTTACGATTATTTGGAGCAAGAAAGTTCAAAAGGATTTATAGTCTTGAAGGATGGCAAAATTGTATTGGAAAAATATTTTGGCTCCTTCACTAAGGACAGTTTGTGGTATTGGGCTTCAGCTGGTAAGTCGCTAACAGCACTTTTGGTTGGTCAAGCTCAAGAAGATGGATTCCTCTCTTTGGATGATAAGTCAAGTACTTATTTAGGTGAAGGGTGGACCAACAGCAGCCTGGATCAGGAAAACAAAATAACTATCAGAAATCAAATTACTATGACCTCAGGTCTTGACGATGGAGTGCCTGATAATAATTGTACTATTGATACGTGCCTAAATTTTCTTGCAGATGCAGGAACGCGATGGTCATACCACAACGGCGCTTATACTTTGCTTGAAAAGGTCTTAGAAGCTTCCACAGGTCAGAAAATAAATACATACACCCAAAGCAGATTGAAAAACAAAACGGGCATTACCGGCTCATGGTTTACTATTGGTTATGACAATGTCTTTTTTAGTAGAGCCCGAAGTATGGCCCGCTTTGGTTTATTGGTACAGAATAATTGCATTTGGAACAAGGACACGATGTTGAAAGACCAAGACTATATCAGCCAAATGACCAATACTTCCCAGAATTTGAATCTTTCTTATGGCTATCTGTGGTGGTTGAATGGTAAGCCAACCTTTATGGTACCTGGATTTCAATTTGTTTTTGCAGGACCATATGCACCAGCTGCTCCTGACGATATGTATGCTGGTCTGGGCAAGAATGGTCAGATTGTAAGTGTTTCGCCAAGCAAAGGAATAGTTCTGGTTAGAATGGGTAATCAAGCTAACTCCCTTTCTGTTCCTTTTACCCTTTGTGAAGGGATTTGGGACAAATTGAACAATATCATTTGCAATTCAACTTCAGCCATTGAGCCTTCCAATACTACAAATCAAACCACTCTTTTTTCTAATTTAGAGAGTTCTTTACTATTGATAGATTGCAAAATTGGTTATGAAATCTACAATGCACTAGGTCAATTGATCAGAAATGGCAAGGGAGCTATAAACTCAGTTGATGTTTCAGATCTTCCAAACGGTATATATTTTATAAAAATTGATAATAAGACATCTAAATTTATGAAGTACTAAGAAAATCAATCAGCCTTACTACACAAAATTAAAGCTTTATAATTGTTCGTATAACAGTGGAATTTGAAGTGTTTATTTTCATGATGTAAGTTCCCGGTTTCAAACCTGAAATGTCTAAATCTAAATTATCCTCAAAATGGATAAGATGTCTTCCCAATAAGTTGAAAATGTCCACTGAGTTGATAATAGTGGATTGGTTGAGTCCAAAATTTATCTTACCCGATGTTGGGTTCGGAAAAGCAATATAATCTGTCTGTGGATTTCCATAGGTTTGGGTTGCTTTACAAAATTCGTATGCACCTACATCCAAAAAATCATCTGTACATCGATTTGTTGAAATATTGGGATGTAAGTATTCAAAAAAAGGATTCAATGTATAATTGTTTGCAATTCCAGCATCTGTTCCCTTATTAAAGCACAATGTACTTTGGTTGGTCAACTGATAGTCATAATTAGTGGGGTTTGAAAAAGCGAACATTGCAGTATCGACTGCAATAAGATTTGAAATTGTGTCCACCATTGTTGGTGGAGTGCCTAGGATGAAATTTCCTTTTCCAGCCATTATGTTATTGTAAGCTTTGAAAATTGTCGTTCCATCCTTGAAATTGAAGAAACTTCCAGAGCTTCTATTGTTCACAATTGTGTTATTTATTGCATATACTTCATGAGGACCAGGATTGCTTAAGCCTTCAAGACCAAAGCCAATGATATTTGAATTTTGCGACTTGGGACCTTGCTCAATAATGTTTCCTATTATATAGCTTTGACCTCCGTTGGGAAGATCCAGACTTCTGCTGGCTGTACCATTTTCTTCATCACTGATCCTGTTGTAAAGTATAAAGTTGACATGAGCTCGACTTTTTAATTCATGGCCAATTGATGCATTGTGAGTATAGTTGTATTGGAAAGTCAGTGTATCAACATTATTGATGTATAAATTATGTGATTGACCATCACCAAAACCATTGTTGTTGAATTCAGAATATTCTATAAAAATATGGCTTGGATTCACGGTTCCAGCTAAAATACCATTTTCATTGTCATGAAATGAGCAATGACTTACTGTCAAGTTTTTCCCTTCCTGTCGGATTCCAGCACCATTTTTATCCGGAACTGAACAAAGTGAAAATTCAATAAATTCCAATCGTGTATTGTCTCCGGCAATAACCCAAATGGCTTTCCCTCCAAATGCTTTTCCATTTGCTTTTAAGTGGGCCATACCTCCAATGCCTCTTATCAATAAGTTACTACTTGTCCATTTAGCAACATCTGATTCGTAAACTCCGGCATCAATATCAATTGTATCTCCGTTGGATACCAGAGAAGCTACTTGACTGGGGACTTTGTACAATCTGCTTATGCCAACTTTCCAAGTATTGGCAAAACTGTTTGCGATAAAGATTGCAGTGATTGAGCAAATAAAAAAGAATTTCATAATGGATACAATTTAATTATTAAGGCTACTAGTTTTCCAAATTTTGCTGAATGATCAATTGGTGGTGCTGTACATGGTAGTTTGTAAAATAAATCATTTCACGCAAGGTTATTTTTCCCAAAAGCGGATGAGGGAGTATAATTTCATCCAGCTCATTTTCGTGAAATTTATTTATTTTTCGAGCCAGAGCTACAGTAATGGAGTTCAGTTTCTTGTTTAGCTCAGAGCGATTGGATAATTCAATTTTTTTTGGCTGAAAAGCTCTTGGTGCTCTACCGCCATTTTTAAGTTTGAGTTGATACTTGTCGATTAGTTCTTCGTTGGTTTTACTCGGTCTGTTGGATTTGCCAAAAAACAGTTTTAATGCAAATTTTGGCAGGCTCAATGCCAAATTTACAGCTTGAACACTTTGACGAATATGTTCCATTTGCTGTCCAGCCGTCCATTTTCCTTCTTTGGCTTCCAAAAATTCCTTTTCATCCAAATTGAGTATGTAACTTGTAAAAGCGTTATGCTCTAATTGAAGTTTTTTTATAAGCTCTTGCTTTTGCATTTTGTTGAAATTAAGCTCAGAACCAAATTGTGTTTTTAAGTCTCCAAAGTTAATCATTTGGGGTGACTAATATTCCTTTCTTACTTCAAAAAAATTAAACTCAGATGAAAGTCATGGGTTATTTTTGAATTGGTTCAAGGATCCATAAACTTGGCATTGCTTTTGCAATCATATTTGTCTTACGTAGATTATTATTTGGCTGCGTTATAGCAGCTTTGTGATACTTTAACATTCTACAAACTTTTGAGAAACCAAACCCTAGACCTGTTCAGCTTCGGCTGTCAGGTCTTTTTTTATGTTCGAACTCTTTTGATGCTTGCTTGTTTTTATTTTATTATTTGGTTCAAAGTCAAGTTCTTATCTTTGCACCTTAATTTATAAAAATTCATAAAACATGAAATCTGCTTATATCGTTTCTGCTGTCCGCACCCCAATTGGGTCGTTTGGAGGCAGTCTTGCTGATGTTACAGCTACTCAACTAGGTTCTGCTGCCATCAAGGGTGCCTTAGAAAAAATTCAACTTCCTGCTGATTCAGTGGAAGAGGTTTATTTTGGAAATGTTTGTTCTTCAAATGTTGGTCA
>Ga0105044_10000845_pt1 | contig 39217 bp, 30 predicted proteins | sample MAT01_FD_78092 | JGI IMG/M metagenome (GOLD analysis project Ga0105044, IMG submission 78092) | Freshwater microbial communities from Lake Fryxell liftoff mats and glacier meltwater in Antarctica - MAT-01 | ecosystem: Environmental > Aquatic > Freshwater > Ice > Liftoff microbial mat | place...
CACGCCATCTCGATACCAACGACTGCCATGCGTGCGCACCACACCGTCGACGAACGGTCCACTGGTGGGCGCCTCCACCAACGGCACTTCGCAGCGCGAGGCGAACGAGCAGAACCAGGCCAGCGGCAGGGTCCCACTCGCTGCGGCGGGCGGATATGCGGAGTCGAAGGCGCGAGCCGCCTCGTAGGTCACGAACCCCACCACCCACTCGCCGTCATAGGCGGCGGCCTCACCGGCCGCGATCACACCGACGACATCGTCGATGTCGGTTGCCGCCCAGACCTGGGACGGGGACGAGAATTCGTAGCCCACGCCGCTGGCAACATCGTCGAGCCGAACACGGCGCGGCATCCACCGTGTCGCTGGTGCAGGAGCGGTGTCAGCGGACGGCGTCGACACGGCCGTAGGTGGTGGTGCGCTGCTGTAGGCGGCGGCCCAGCGGCGCCACCATGTCGGCGAATGTCGCCTCGGTCATCCCCTGGCCATGCGCCGCGCCAGCGGCGCGAGAGATGTTCTCGTCCATCAGCGTGCCACCCAGGTCGTTGCAACCTGCCTGCAGCAACTGCACTGCGCCGGCCGCGCCCATCTTGACCCACGACAGCTGAATGTTGTCGATGAGGCCGCGATACGCGATACGCGCGACAGCGTGCATCAGCAGGTTCTCCCGGAACGTGGGGCCGCGACGTGCTGCGCGCTGCAGGTAGATCGGCGAGGCCATATGCACAAAGGGTAGACCGACGAACTCGGTGAAGCCGCCGGTGACCTTCTGTAGTTCACGCGTGCGGACCATGTGCTTCGCCCATGACTCGGGGTGTTCGATGGACCCGAACATGATCGTGATGTTGGAGGCCAGACCAATCTCGTGCGCCGCCGCATGGCAATCCAGCCACTCGTCGGTAGTGATCTTGTCGGGGCACAGAATGGCGCGAACATCGTCGTCCAGAATCTCGGCGGCGGTGCCGGGAAGCGACGCAAGGCCCGCGTCCTTCAACCGACCGAGATACGTGTGGAGGTCTTCACCCAGCCGCTTGGCTCCCTCGGTGACCTCCAGCGCGGTAAACCCGTGCACATGCATGTCGGGCACCGCGCTCTTCACCGCGTGGGTGACATCGATGTAGTAGTTGCCGTCGAAGCTGGGGTGAATGCCACCCTGCAGGGTCACTTCCGTGGCGCCCATTTCCCACGCCTCGGCGGCGCGCTGCGCAATGTCGTCAAGCGTCAGTAGGTACGGGGTGCCACGCAGGTTCAGGCTGAGCGGGCCCTTCGAGAAGCCGCAGAACTTGCACTTGAACGTGCAGACATTCGTGTAGTTGATGTTGCGGTTGTGCACCCAGGTGATGGCATCGCCGACGGTCTCGTGGCGCAGCTGGTTGGCTACTTCGGCAATCGCCACCACTTCCGGGCCACGTGCGCGAAATAGCGTCACAATCTGTTCGTGGCCGATTTCTTGACCGGCCGCTACCCCGGCCAAGACCTCTGCAATCGCACCGCTCGCGCGTCCAGCGCGCGGCGACGGCAACAGCACCGGCGGCGGGTTCGTCGCACCCGAATACCACTGCGTACTCCGGTGCCCGACCAACACGACCTCGGCACCGTCCAGCACGACATCGGCGGCCGTCACCTTCTCCGGCCAGATCGCGCCCGGGTCGTCGCGACCCAACCCCTCCGCATCGCTGCGGTCCATCACGCGGAAACGCACTGACTCGTGCAGCCACTGCTCGGGCTTGCGCACGAACTCTGGGTAGATCGTCAGGCGCGGGGCGAGCGCGAACCCGCGCGCCTCGGTCACCTCGCGCAAGCGATCGAGGCCGGGCCACGGCCGCTCAGGGTTGACGTGGTCGAGCGTGACGGGCGAGACGCCGCCCCAGTCATCGATGCCGGCATCCAGCAGTACACCGAAGTCATCACTGAGATTCGGTGGTGCCTGCAGGTGGATCTCCGGCGGCAGGATCAGGCGAGCAACGGCAATCGACCACAGGAACTCGTCCTGAGGACACGGTGCCTCGTGCTGCATGCCGGTACCCGTCTTCGGCAGGAAGTTCTGCACGATCACTTCCTGCACATGCCCGAACTCGAGGTGCGACGCAACAATGGCCTCGAGCGCTGCGATCCGGTCGGCACGCGTTTCGCCAATCCCCACCAGGATCCCCGTGGTGAACGGCACGCCTGCTCGCCCGGCAGCGGCCAACGTCGCCAGCCGCCGCTCGGGGGTCTTGTCAGGTGCGCCGCGATGGCACGGCAGGTCGCCACGCAGCGTCTCGATCATCATCCCCTGGGAGGGCGACACCTCGGCCAGCATCCGCAGCTGCGTCTCGTCCAGTGCGCCCGCATTCGCATGCGGCAACAGCCCTGTCTCGTCCAACACCAGTTTCGCCATTGCGTGGACATAGTGGATGGTGCTGTCGTACTCGTTCTCGCGCAGCCAGGCGCGGGCAACCTCGTAGCGCTCCTCGGGGGCCTCTCCCAGCGTGAACAGCGCTTCGTGGCAACCCATCCGGGCGCCATCCTTGGCAATTTTCAGCACCTGCTCGGGCGAGAGGTACGGCGATTGCAGCCGAGCCGGCGGCTGCGCAAACGTGCAGTATCCGCACTTGTCGCGACACAGCATGGTGAGCGGAATGAACACCTTCGGCGAATATGTGATGCGCGTGCCATGTGCCGAATCGCGTACCCCTCGCGCTCTCGCCATCAGTTCGTCGAGCGGGCTGGAGAGCAATTCCTGGATCATTTCCGCACCCTATCCAATGCGAGTACCAAAACAGAACCCAGTCTGCCGATCGGCTCGAACCGTCAACACGCCATCGGGTTCATGGGTTTCCCGCAGTCAGGACATGTCATGGTCGCGAAAAAGGGCGGCGCGGTACAGTGATGGGGCCTGTGAATGCCGCGACTGACAATCCGCAACCCGAGGAGCTCCAAGCCGGCGATCGCCACGACGATCCGACGACGCTGGAGCGCACCCTGAAGCTGGTGGGCGATCGATGGAGCATCCTCATCATCCGCGCGGCCCTGCGTGGTATCCGTCGGTTCGACGACTTCGCCGACGACCTGGGCATCGCCCGCCCCATCCTCACCAAACGCCTCCAACGGCTGGTCGCGGGCGGCGTGATGGCCAAGGAGCGCTACCAGGAGCGACCGCCGCGCTACGACTACCGGCTCACCCCGGCCGGCGTGGCGCTCTCGCCGGCACTGGTGGCGCTCATCAAGTGGGGCGAACACCACCTCGCCGACGGCAGCGCAGAGATCGTCTTGGTCCACGCACCGTGCGGCACCGAATTGGAACAGGGATTCTGGTGCACCCGTTGTGCCACCACCTTCGGCCCCACGGCCATTCGTGCGCTGCCACCCGTTGCGACCCCCGCCGCGCGCGATAGAACGAAGAGATGACAGTTTCGGCGATCGTGCTGGCCGCGGGCGAAGGGGCGCGTATGCGGTCTTCGCGCCCCAAGCCACTGCACCTGATCTGCGGGCGCCCGATGGTGATGCACGTCATCCACGCACTGGAAGCGGTGGCCCCCGAGCTCACCGTTGTGGTCGTTGGCCACGGCGCCGAGCAGGTCACCAAGAAGGTGCAGGAACAAGCGCCCGACTGGGCGCACCTGACGTTCACCGAGCAGACGGTGCAGCGCGGCACCGGCGACGCAGCGATGGTTGGCCTGGGTGCGTTCCCCAGCGACGACCTGGACGACACCTCCACCGTCATCGTGCTTCCCGGCGATACCCCGCTGCTGCAGCCCGCCACGATTGATGCACTCGTCGCCGCGCACATCGCCAATGAGTACGCCGCCACGCTCATCACTTCCGTACTCGAGGACCCCACCGGCTACGGCCGAGTCATCCGGGCGCCATCGAAGACGGGCGACGGCCGGGTGCTGCGCATCGTCGAGCAACGCGACGCCAGCGCCGACGAGCGGGCCGTGCAAGAAGTATGCACCAGCATGTACGCCTTCCGTCGCGACCTCCTGGGCCCCGCGCTGCGTCGCCTCAGCCCCGACAACGCTCAAGGCGAGTACTACCTCACCGACGTCATCGGGTCGCTGGCTGCAATGGGCCATCGCATCGGCTGTGTGCAAGCGCCGGAAGCGGAAACTCAGGGCGTCAATGATCGTTGGCAGCTGGCATTGGCCGAACGCGAGCTGCGCAGCCGTACCAACCGGCACTGGCTGCTCAACGGTGTCACCATGCTCGACCCACGCCAGACCTTCGTGGATGTGACGGTGCAGTTGGGTCGTGACGTGTCGCTGTACCCAGGAACGATTCTGCAGGGCGACACCGTGGTGGGCGACGGATGCGAAATCGGACCCGATACTCGCCTCACCGACTGCTCGGTGGGCAATGGCGCCGCTGTCCAGAACACCGTGGGCGTGGAAAGCGAAGTCGGCAGTTCGGCACGCGTCGGCCCGTACGCCTATCTTCCCAGCGGTAGTTCGGTGGCGCCCGGCGCAGTCACCGGTGCTTTCTACACTGCAGCGGCCGAGACCGCCATCGACAACGACAACGACGGATGACATGACGGATGACATGACCGAACACGGGGGAGCCATGGAAAAGGTCACAACGAAACGAATGTCGCTCTACTCGGGGCGCACCCACCCCGAGCTGGCACAGGAAGTTGCGGACCACCTGGGCATCGAGTTGGGCCACCCGGGCCTTGTCGAATTCGCCAACGGCGAAGTGCGCGCCCGGTTCGGCGAAAGCATCCGTGGTAGCGACGTGTTCATCATGCAGACCCACTGCGGGCACAACGGCCGCAGTATCAACGACTCGATCATGGAACAGCTGATCATGATCGACACCGCCTACCGCGCGTCGGCAAAGCGCATCACTGCCGTCTGCCCGTTCTACGGCTACGCCCGCCAGGACCGCAAGGCTGAGGGTCGCGAGCCCATCACCGCCCGAATGGTGGCCGACCTGTTCAAGTCGGCCGGCGCCAAGCGGATGGTCAGCATCGACCTGCACAGTGGCCAGATCCAGGGCTTTTTCGAGGGTCCGGTCGACCACCTGACGGCGATGCCCGTACTGGAGAACTACCTGCGTCAGCATGCCGATGCCCCAGTCATCGTCTCCCCCGACGCCGGCCGCATCAAGGTGGCCGAGCGCATGGCGCAGCACCTCAGCGACCGTGGCGCCGACCTGGCCTTCATCTACAAGCGTCGCCCGAAGGGCACCACCAACGTGGCCGAGGCGAAGGAAGTCATGGGCGATGTCGAAGGCCGCCTCTGCATCCTCACCGACGACATGATCGACAGCGGTGCCACCATCTGTTCGGCCGCCGACGTACTGATGGCCCGAGGCGCACGCGAAGTGTGGACGATGGCGACGCACGGCGTGCTCAGCGGCCCGGCCATCGAGCGCCTGCAGAAGTCCGTGATCAAGCGGGTGGTGGTCACCAACACACTGCCTCTCGCCCCAGAGAAGAAGATCGACAAGATCGAAGTGCTGTCCATCGCCCCGTTGATCGCCGACGCCCTCCGTGCAGTCTTCGACGACACCAGTGTCAGTGAAATCTTCGGCGGCGAAAACCAGTCCTAGCGCCATTTGGTCAACCGGGCGTGGCCGTTCCGGCCGCAACCCAGGTAACATTTTCCGTCGTTCTGTAACGCTCTGATCGAGGCCCCGTCATGTCCAACACCAAGCTCGCCGCCCTCCCCCGCACCACCACGGGCTCCCCCGCAGCCCGCCGGCTGCGCGCCGAAGGGCACATCCCCGGCGTCATCTACGGCCAGGGCATGACGCCCGTCAGCGTCACCGTCGAGCGTCGCGATCTGCGCCTGGCTCTCAGCGGCCCGGCCGGCAGCAACACCGTGCTCAGCCTGGAGGTGGACGGCCAGAGCTACCCGGCCGTCGTCAAGGACATGCAGCGTCACCCGATCCGCCGCACCGTTGCTCACATCGACTTCCTACAGGTCAACATGAACGAAGAGATCACCGTCTCGGTCGCCGTGCACATCGTTGGCGAGTCGAAGGCTGTTGCAGCCGAGGGCGGCCTGGTCGACGCTGCTGTCGACACCATCGAGGTCAGCTGCACCCCGAACAACATGCCCAACGCATTCGAGATCGACGTCACCGAGATGCAGCCGGGCGATGTCATTCGCCTCGCCGACGTGCCGATGCCCAAGGGTGTCACTGCGCTGGGCGACCCGGAAATGCCGATCGTCACAATCCTCATCACCTCGGCGGCCGAGGCCGAAGCAGATGTGGCCGAGGCCGCCGAAGGCGCCGAAGCTGACGTAGCCCCCGCCGCAGAGTGATCGCACGCTGGCGTGATCGACGCGATCATCGTCGGCCTGGGCAACCCTGGTAAGGGCTACGCCCGCACTCGCCACAACGTGGGCGAGGAAACTGTCGCACTGCTGTGCAAACGGCTGGGGCTCAACCTGAAAGCTGGTCGCGACAAGGCTCTCGTGGCCGAAACGGGCATGGGCGACAAGCGCGTCGTGCTGGCCTTTCCCACCACCTACATGAACGAGAGCGGCCAGGCAGTCGGTGCGCTGATGCGCCGTCACCGCCTCGTCGAGCCTGCGCAGCTGATCATCGTGCACGACGAGCTGGATCTCGAGACCGGTGTCGTGCGCGTGAAGGTCGGCGGCGGCTTGGCGGGAAACAACGGCCTGCGCAGCATCACCCAACACCTGCACACGCAGGACTACCTGCGGGTACGCATTGGCATCGGCAAGCCGCGCAGCAAGGAACAGGGCACCGACCATGTGCTGTCCCGAGTGCCGAAGGCCGAGCGCGAAATCCTGGACGTGATGATCGAACGCGCCGCCGACATCGTGGAACTGATGGTTGCCGAAGGCCCCGACGCGGCCATGCAACGCTTCAACGGCCTGTAAGCACCTCACGCCTTGTTCGGCTCGCCCACATCACCGTTCTGTGCTCGTCTCGGACTAGGGGCTGCTTCGTCGCGCCGATACCCTGAGCAGCCCCATGTCGCTCGCATCGCTCCCCCGGTTGCTCCGCAACGAACCTGCGCTGACGCAGGCGCTGGGCGACCCGACCGGCTTCGTGGCAGTACCCGAATCGGCTCGCGCCATCGCAATTGCCGCGCTTGCTCAGCTGGGCGACAAGCGGCCACTGGTGGTCGCCTGCCCTACGGGTACTGACGCCGGCCAGCTCTACGACGACCTGGTGCAGTACATGCCCACCGGCGAGGTCGTGCTCTTCCCCGCGTGGGAGACGCTGCCCTTCGAGCGGGTCAGCCCCAGCGTGGAAACGATGGGCCATCGCATGGAAGTGCTGTGGCGCCTGCGTTCGCCCGAACACTGCCCGGCCATCATCGTCGCAGGCGTTCGCGCGCTGCTGCAGCGGCTGGGCCCGGGCACCGCCGAAGCCGACCCCATCCACGTCAGTAGGGGCGCCATCCTCGACCCCGATGCGCTGATGGCGCAGCTCATCCAGTTCGGTTACCGCCGCGAAGAGCTCGTCGAGCACCGCGGCGAGGTCGCACAGCGCGGCGCCATCATCGACATCTTCCCGTCCACTACCGATGCCCCGATCCGCATCGACCTGTGGGGCGACGAGGTCGATCGCCTCACCGAGTTCGCCGTCAACGACCAGCGCAGCACACTCGACCTCGATGAAGCGTTGGTCTTCCCGGCCCGTGAGCTGATACCCACCGAGGCTGTCCGCGCTCGCGCCGCTGGCCTGGTGGCCACCGAGCCATGGGGCCGCGAGCACTGGGAACGGCTTGCCGAAGGCACGCTCTTCGACGGTATGGAGAGCTGGCTGCCGTGGCTGGTGGACGGCGACCAGCTGATCACCGACGTGTTGCCCGCGACCGCGAAGGTGGCGCTGGTCGAGCCACGCCGCATGCGCGACCGAGCCAACGACCTTCTGGCCGAAGAGGACGATCTCGCCCGCGCACTCGCTGGCACGTGGGCGCGCGACGCAACCAAGACCTTCCCGCGACTACACGCGAGCACCGACCGCCTGCTGGCCGACGGCCAGGCGATGTGGACCATCAGCAACGTACCCGAGACTCCCGACTCGCCCATGGTCAACGCCATGGGTTGGGGGCCGGTGGTGGGCGATGGCGAGGGCCTGGCCAACCGCCTGCGCGAGCTGCTCACCGAAGGATTCACGGTTGTGGTCGCCGCCGACGGTGAGGGCTCGGCGCACCGGATGAGCAGCCTGCTACTGGACCGCGGCCTCGGCTTCAACGTGGTTGGTCCGCAGGCCAAGTTCACCAAGCCCGGCGGCTACATCACGACCGCGCCTCTACATCGCGGCTGCAGCGTGCCCGCAGCAAAGCTGGCCGTCGTCGCCGAAGCCGACCTCACCGGTCGCCGTCGCGCACATCGCAAGGCGCGCCCGCGCAAGCGGCAGGGAACCGGACTCTTCGAAGACCTCAAGCCCGGCAACTACGTCGTGCACTACCAGCACGGCGTTGGCCAGTATGAGGGAATGGTCAAGCGCACCATCGGCGGCACCGAGCGCGACTACCTGCTACTGAAGTACAAGGGCGGCGACAAGCTGTACGTGCCCAGCGACCAGATCGACACGCTTCGCCAATACGTCGGCGGCGAGGCACCGGTGCTGCACCGCCTGGGTGGCAGCGACTTCGCCAAGGCGAAGAGCAAGGTTCGCAGCGCGGTGCGCGAGATCGCTCAAGAGCTGGTGGTGCTCTACCAGAAGCGAGTCAACGCCACCGGCCACGCGTTCGGCATGGACACGCCGTGGCAGCACGAGATGGAGCAGGCGTTTCCGTTCGTGGAGACGCCCGACCAGCGCAAGGCCATCGACGACATCAAGGTCGACATGGAACGCGCCTTCCCCATGGATCGCCTTGTGTGCGGCGACGTCGGGTTCGGCAAGACCGAAGTCGCTATCCGCGCCGCGTTCAAGGCCATCCAGGACGGCAAGCAGGTTGCGGTATTGGCGCCCACCACGCTGCTCGCCACGCAGCACGGCAACACCTTCGCCGACCGCTTCGCCGGCTATCCGATTCGCGTGGAAGTGCTCAGCCGCTTCCTCACCAACAAAGAAGCGAAGAAGGTCATCGAGGGCCTCAAGTCGGGCGAGGTCGACTGTGTCATCGGCACACATCGCCTGCTGCAGGACGGGGTGACATTCAAGGACCTGGGTCTGCTGGTGGTCGATGAAGAGCAGCGATTCGGCGTGCAGGCGAAGGAAGCGATGAAGAAGATGAAGCACAACGTCGATGTGCTCACGCTCACCGCCACCCCGATCCCGCGCACGCTCGAGATGAGCCTCGTCGGAATTCGCGACCTCTCCCTGTTGCAGACGCCGCCAGCCGACCGGCAACCGATTCTCACGTTCGTCGGTGGCTACGACGAGCGCGTCGCCGTCGAAGCAATCCGGCGCGAGCTGCTGCGTGAAGGCCAAGTGTTCTGGGTGCACAACCGAGTCAAGTCCATCGACATGGCGGCGAGCCGCCTACGCGAACTGGTACCCGAGGCGCGCATCGCCGTCGCTCACGGCCAGATGGACGAGGGCTCGCTGGAGCAGGTGGTCGTCGATTTCTGGGAAGGTCGCTACGACGTACTCGTGTGCACCACCATCATCGAGAGCGGCATCGACATGCCGACGGTGAACACGCTCGTCGTCGAGCGCGCCGACCTGCTGGGCCTTGGCCAGATGCACCAGCTGCGCGGCCGCGTCGGCCGCAGCGGCTCACGTGCGTACGCCTACCTGTTCCACCCACCCGAGGCCCGCCTCAGCGAAGAGGCCTACGAGCGGTTGAAGACGATCGGTGAGGCCACCGAGCTGGGTAGCGGCTTCAAGATCGCCATGCGCGACCTGGAGATTCGTGGCGCCGGCAACCTGCTGGGCGAGTCGCAGAGCGGCCACATCGCAGCGGTCGGGTACGACCTCTACTGCCAGATGGTGACAGAGGCTGTCGGCGAGATGAAGGGCGAACCACCGCCGAAGGTCGTCAGCGAACTGAAGCTGGACGTGCCCACCGACGCCTTCCTACCCACCGACTACGTGGCCAAGGAAGAGCTACGGCTGGAGGCCTACCGCCGGCTCGCCGCAGTCACCACCGCTGCCGAAGTCAGCGACATTCGCAGCGAATGGGAGGACCGCTACGGGCCGGTGCCCGCAGCGGCGGAGGCGCTGCTGGCCGTTGGTTCCTTGCGCGCCGAGTGCAACCGGCTCGGCCTGCGCGACGTACAGATCGTTGCGCAGCAGGCGCGGCTCGGGCCGCTCAGTCTGAAGTTCAGCGAGGAGATGCGGCTGCGGCGCCTCAGCCGCGATTCGATCTACAAGGAAGACCAGCAGCAAGTGGTCGTGCCCTTCAAGCGCGGCACCGACCCGGCTGTCTTCCTCGTCGCTTTCCTCCAGCAACTGATCCCGCCCGCCGAGTAGCCACCGGCCCGCCGAGTTCGGCGACTACGGCAGCTTCGGCGAAGTGACGCGGTCGCGCGGTAGTGACCAGGCTCACAGGCGCAGAAGCGCGTCACTTCCACCGTCAGATGGGTACCGTCTGCGTAATGCAAGCGCTGAGACAGAGCGGCCGTGCCACCGGGTCGGGCGGAAACGTACCGGTAGCAACGCCTCGCCTCTCCGGTGCTGACTGGTGGCGCGGTGCCGTGGGCTACGAGGTGTACGTCCGCAGTTTTCAAGACAGCAACGGCGATGGCGTCGGCGATCTTGCTGGTGTCACCCGGCGTTTGCCGTACCTCGCTGCGCTCGGTGTCGACGTTGTGTGGCTCACTCCCTTCTTCGCCAGCCCAGGGTTCGACCATGGCTACGACGTGGCCGACTACCTTGCTGTCGACCCGATGTTGGGCACGCTCGACGACTGGGATCAGCTCTCGCAGACGGCCAAAGAACTCGGCCTTCGCCTCCTCGTCGACATCGTCCCCAACCACACCTCGAGCCATCACGAATGGTTCCGCCAGGCCGTCGCCGACCCCGCCGGGCCCTACCGCGACTACTACGTCTGGGCCGACGCTGCACCCGGCGGTGGCCCGCCGAACAACTGGGTCAGCCACTTCGGTGGTCCGGCGTGGAGCTTCGATCCGGGTGGCTCGGGCCAGTACTACTGCCACCTGTTCCTTCCCGAACAGCCGGATCTCAACTGGGCCAATCCGAAGGTGATGCAAGAGTTCGCGTACATCCTGCGCACCTGGTGTCGGCGGGGCGCCGATGGCTTCCGAATCGACGTCGCACACGGTCTGACGAAAGACCCCGCGCTACGCAGTAACCCGCAGCTGCGCGAGGTACATGCGGGCATGCACCCGATGGACGTGTTCGCTTCGTTCCAGCACATTCACGATCTCCACCGCCATGAAACCGCCGTGCTGTTTCAACAGTGGCGCGATGCTGTAGCCGATCTCGGTGCCGTGCTGGTCGGCGAGATGGACACGCGCGATGTCGACCGCTTCGCTGAGTACGTGAAGGACCAGAACGCGCTCCACGCGGCATTCGTGCTGCAAGTCGGCCTCAGTGAGTGGGAGCCCGAAACCACCATCACGACCATGTTGGAGTATCAGGCAAAGTCCAACGGCGGGACGGCATGGGAAGTCTCCAACCACGACCAGGCCCGCGCTGTCTCGCGCTACGGCGGTGGCGAGATCGGCCTTCGCCGCACGCTTGCGCTCACCACGCTGATGGGGGCATTCGACGGCATGCTGTTCGTGTATCAAGGCGAGGAACTGGGCTTAGGCGATGCTCAGGTGATGGGCCGTACCGAAGACCCGATGAGCGCCCGCAACGGCGACGGCATGTGGAGCCGCGATGTTGCACGCGGTCCGATGCCATGGAGCACCGACCTCGAGAGGGGCTTCACCACGGCACCCGTTGCATGGCTCCACACCGAAGCGCTACCGACAGAACTCACCGCCGATTTCCAAACGGACTCGCCGCATTCCACCTGGCAGCGGTACCGAGAACTGGTCGGCTTGCGCAAGCAGCACCCTGCACTGTGGCGCTCTCCGTTTGAGCTCATCGAACACGGGGCAGGCCTCATTGCCATCGCTCGTGGCGATCTTCGAATCGTCGGCAACCTATCCGACGCACCCATTGCGGCGCCAGCGCTGGACGGCGCTGAGATCCTCTTCCAGTCGGCCAACGACGCAGTCTCGTTGGTTGACGGAAATACCTGGGTGGCAGCAGAAGTGACCGTGGTCGGCCGTGTCGCGTCACAACTTCCAGCCGTCGACGTTTCCCGAGTGGAAGTACCCTCGAGCAGGTCATGTCCACGCTCCGAATGAGAAATCTTCAGAAGCGTTACGACAACGGATTCGAAGCCGTTCCCGGCCTCGACCTAGAGATCCACGACGGCGAGTTCCTCGTCCTCGTGGGGCCTTCCGGCTGCGGCAAGTCCACCGTTCTGCGCATGGTCGCCGGGCTAGAAGACATCAGCGGCGGCGAGCTGATGATCGACGACGTCGTTGTCAACGGCATGGGCCCCCAGCAACGCGACATCGCCATGGTGTTCCAGAGCTACGCGCTCTATCCCAACATGACCGTCGCCGACAACATCGCCTTCGCGATGAAGCTGCGCAAGACCGACAAGGTCGAGACGGCTGCGAAGGTCGCCGAAGTTGCCGAGCTGCTAGAGCTGACGATGGTGCTCGACCGTAAACCCGGTCAGCTCTCCGGTGGCCAGCGTCAACGCGTAGCCATGGGTCGTGCCATCGTGCGCAACCCGAAGCTGTTCCTGATGGACGAGCCTCTGTCGAACCTCGACGCCAAGCTGCGCGTCCAGACGCGCGCCGAGATCTCCAAGCTGCAGCGCCGCCTTGGTGTCACCACCATGTATGTCACGCACGACCAGATCGAAGCGATGACGATGGGCGATCGCGTCGCCGTGCTGCGTCGCGGCTTGCTGATGCAGTGCGCCAGCCCCAGCGATCTGTACGAGTCGCCCGAAAACCTGTTCGTGGCACAGTTCATCGGCTCGCCGTCGATGAATGTGGTCCTCGGATCCGTGTCGGTCGGCGATGACGACAGCATCGACCTCAAGGTTGGTACGCAGACCATCAGTCTCATCGGTGAGGCCGCCGCCCGCCTGCACCGTCTGCGCAGCTACGAAGGCCGCGACATCGCCGTCGGTATTCGCTCCGAAGCACTCGGTGGCGACGGTACTGCCAGCGTCGACGTTGCGGTCGACCTGGTCGAAATGCTCGGGTCCGAACTGCTGGTGCACTGCACGGTCGAAGCGCCGTCGGTGCGGGCCGTCGACAGCGGCGTCGAAATCTCTGATCATCGCGCATCTTCGATCGTTGCCTCGCTCGATCCTCGCCATACGGTCAAGGTCGGCGACCGGCTGCGGCTCACCGTCGACACGCTCCGCATGCACGCCTTCGATCTCGAAAGCGGCGCGGCCATCGGCCGTCAGTAGTCCACTGGCCGCTTCCGCTGCTGTGCACGTGCTGAAATGAACTCATGCGCCTGCAACTGGTAAAGGCCGCCGAGCACGGCAGCGTGGTCACCTGGCCGCTCGACCAACCACTCTCCGAGTGGTCGATCGATGGTATGCAAAAGGTTGCGGGCCTGCATCGCCATGTCGTGCGCATGGTCGAGGGGCAGATCTCGTATGTGGTGAAGGAGATTCCCGACCGGCTGGCCGAGCGTGAGTGGCGGCTACTGCGCGAGCTGGCCGAGGCCGGGTTACCCACCGCCGAAGTCATCGGCGTGGTCACCGGCCGCGACGCCGAAGCCGACGGACTGCTGATCACCCGTCACCTCGACTTCTCGCTGCCCTATCGCACCCTGTTGTCGGGTCGCGGCCTGCGCATTCCCTATCTCGGCGAGCGGATGTTGGATGCACTGGCCGGGCTGCTCGTGCGGTTGCACCTGGCCGGCTTCTATTGGGGCGACTGCTCGCTCTCCAACACCCTGTTTCGACGCGACGCCGATGCGCTGGCCGCGTACATCATCGACGTCGAGACCGGTGAACGTCACGAGATGCTGAGTGTTGGTCAGCGCCGGCTTGACCTACAGATCGCCACCGAAAACGTACTCGGCGGGTTGCTGGACCTGCAGATGGGTGGGCTGCTGGCTGACGGCATCGACCCGGTGGAGACTGCGCTCGCCATCGAGCAGTCATACGAACAGCTCTGGGTGGAGCTGACCGGGGTCGACGAGTTCAATGCCGACGAAACATTCCGGGTCGACAAGCGTCTGCGCCGCCTCCACGAGCTCGGTTTCGACGCCGCTGAACTGGAGCTGGTGACCACGGTCGACGGGTCGCGATTGCGGCTGGTGCCGCGCGTCGTCGAGCACGGCTTTCACGCGCAACGGCTTCGCGCTCTGAGCGGGCTGGAGGCAGGCGAGAATCAGTCGCGCCGGCTGCTCAACGACATCAGCCGCTACCGAGCGGTGCTGGAGCAGCGCGGTGGAAGCAAGGTTCCCGAGTCAGTTGCGGCCGCGCGGTGGCTGGACGAACGATTCGAGCGGGCGCTTGGCGCCATTCCGCCGGAGATGGCCAGCAAGCTCGAGCCGGCCGAGCTGTATCACCAGGTACTGGAGCACCGCTGGTTCCTGTCCGAGCGCGCGGGTGGCGACGTTGGGTTGGACGAGACAGTGGCGTCGTACGTGGCCGACGTGCTGGCCAACGCCCCCGCCGAGCAGATCCTGACGCTCGACGAGATGTAGGCGGCAGCGCCTACGCCGCTGATTCGAACTGCGCCCACACGTCGGCCGCAGCCGGATGTTCCTGCACACGTGAGTGCAGCAGATCGCGCTGCACAGCGGCAGCGAGGGCCGGCTGGTCGACCGTTGCCCATCGCACGAGGCCGCTCCAGAAGCGCTCGATCAGTTCGCTGCCGGCAATGTTGCCGCCGTCGACCGTGCGGAACGCGACGCTTGCGCATTCACCGAGGTAGAGGCACAGCGACGATACGTGGATCTCCTCGTCGGTACGAATGCGCCCGACGATCTCCGCGGCTTGCGCAGCCTGGGCGCGACGATCGACGAAGAGTTCCGGCGTGCGAAACAGCGCTTGCGTGTCAGCGAAGCCGATCTCTGCGCGAAACTCTATGACCAGCAGGTTCATCAGAAGCGACAGCAGACCCTCGACCTCGGGCGCCACCTCCGGCATCACCCTGGCACCGGGCTCGGGGCGCGCAATGTTGACCGGCGGATCAACATCGGGATACGCATCGGCACCGAACGCCAGGTCGCGAGCAACGAACCACATCACGTCGTGCGCACCGATTGCGCCGTCGACGGGATCCGTGACACCGCCCTCATCCCACCCATGTGCCTTCAGCAAACCCTTGCCGAGGTGACCAATGGCCATCATCGAGACGTCGTCCTGGATGTGCGGCGCCAGCACGGGAAACTCGACCTCGGCAAGCAGTCGGCCGCGGGCCTCGATCTTTCCGGTGATGGTGAGCGAGTTCCAGAACGTCTGCCCCAACCCGTTGCGCAGCAACACCCGCGACTGCTCGACCGTGGGAAGGCGGGTACCGCCCAGCAAAGAGGAGTCAGCGTTCAGCGGTTGACCGCCACGGGCGACGAGCGCCTGCGTCCACGCTTCCAACGCGGGAACTCGCACCAACGTACGCGGCGGCTGGTAAATGCCGTCAGGGTGAAAGCCGCCATGCATTCGCCGGCCTGCTACCACGTGTGGAGCCAGGTCGGGGTGGTCGCGCAACAGTTCTTCCTCTGTGTACACCAGGGCAGTCATGTTCCCTAGCGTAGGCACTGTCAGGGAGACGGTGCGTTGCCGAACGGACGCACGGGGGGCTGGGCGGCAGCGCACGGTAGCCTTCCTGCCCGATGAGCCAGCTCAAGAACCGCCTGCAAGCCCTGTCGTTGCTCGATCGCGCATTCGTTGCGATGACCGATGAGGAGCTTGCCACCCTCGTGGCCTCGCTGCCCGAGGATCATGTCGCCGCACTCGATGAATTGTGCGGTGCTCGCGAGGGCGGCTTCACCGACGTCGAGGCGCGTCTACTTGCCGTGCGCGCGACGACCGCCCGTGGTCGCATGAATGGTGGCCTCGAGCAGATCGCCACACTGGTCACCGACCCAGCGCTTGCCAAGTGCATCGAAGCCCTCGGCGATCACTCCGACAATCCGAACGAAGAGCAGCTGCTGGCAGTCACTCCCGCGCTCGTCGAAGAGTTCGGTCTGGCCACTACCCGGCTGATGCTCGCCTCGTCGGTCGCCGGCGAAGCTACGGCTGCGGAAGTGCTGACGCGAGTACTCAAGCACGATGAGACGCTGGCACTGCCGCCGATCGAGCGCGTCGAGGTGGAAGTGATGCCCGCACGCACCGCCGACGAAGAGACGAAGGCCAAGCGCAAGGCCGCCAAAGAGAAGAAGCAAGCCGAGGCCCGACTGGCCCGCGAGCAGCAGCTCAAAGCCCGCCACCGCTAGCTTCGGCGTTCATGTGCGGTAGTACCGCATCTCAGCGCCGAAGCTCCGGGTCAGTCGAGCAGGGTGCCTTGTTCGTGACGGAGGAGCCACGACTTGGCTTCGATGCCGGCCGCAAAGCCGGTCAATGAGCCGTTGGCGCCGATCACACGATGACAGGGCACGATGATGCTGATCGGGTTGCGACCGTTGGCCGCGCCCACCGCGCGCGACTTGCGCACATCGCCCAGCCGCTTGGCCTGCTCACCGTAGGAGATGGTGGCGCCGAAGGGAATCTGACGCAGCTGCATCCACGCTGACTGTTGAAAGACGGTGCCGACGGGGTCGAGTGGCAGGTCGAACTGGTGGCGGTCACCGGCGAAGTACTCGCCCAATTGCGTGATTGCCTCCCGCAGGATCGCCGCTGCCGCTGGGTCGCCGTCATCGGCCGCCGACAAGCGTTCCGGAGCGTCCAGCTCGTTGGGCCACAACACGGCGCGCAGACCACGGGGACTTGCGATCAGTGTCAGTTCGCCGACCGGGCTCGACATCGTCGTGCGCGACAGATCGTCGGGGACACCGATGACGGGGAGGGTCGTTTCGCTGCGGTTCATGAATGCTCCTTCACAAGTGTGCCCACAGATGGTGGAGTGCGTACGTGCGCCACGGCCGCCAGGCCTGGGCACATGCGGCCGCGCCGCGTGGGGTGGGGTCGGCGCCGAGCGCAGCGAGCGCGTGGCGCACGCCGAGATCGGTCGGCAGGAAAACATCGGGGTCGCCAAGGGCGCGCATGGCCACGTACCCAGCTGTCCAGGGGCCAATACCCTTCACCGCTTGCAACGCGGCGACTGCTTCGGCACGGTCGCTGCCAGCATCGAGCACCAGTGAACCGTCGGCAATCTTCGCGCAGGCGTCAATCAGCGCCGCGCCACGCGATCGCGGCATTGCGAAGTCGGTCGGCGAGAGTCCGGCGATTGTTGCGGCCGAGGGGAACGCGTGGGTGACGCCACCCACCGGCTCGGCGAGCAGTTCGCCGTGCGTCGCGACAAGACGTGATGCCAACGTGCGGGCACCGATGACACTGACCTGCTGACCGAGGACCGCTCGCACCAGCAGCTCGGTTCCGTCGGGATGGCCGGGTGCTCGCAGGCCGGGTCGCTTCTGCACCAGTGGTGCCAGCAGCGGATCGGCGGCGAGGTGGTCGCGGATGGTCGCAGGGTCGCAGTCGAGGTCCAGCAGGCGACGCGTGCGCTGCACCGCCGCCTGCGCGTCGGCCACATCGTCGAGCGTCAGCGCACACGACACCATTGCCCCGCTCACCGTGATCGAAACCACCCCCAGACCACGGGCGAGCCGCAGCGAGCGCCGGTACGTCGCTCCCTCGACAACCTCGACGCCGGGCACGGCGCGCAATGCGAGGAACGCCAGCAGGGCATCGCCATCGAAGGGTTCACGGCACGCGAGTCGTACGGTCAACGGCCCACTGACCGGGCTGGGCGATTTCGCCGCCCGCATATCCGTGGGGCTACCGGCGTAGACCTCGCGCACCGTGTCGTTGAACTGGCGAACACTCTGGAAGCCAGCCGCGAACGCGACGTCGGTGATCGGCAGCGTCGTGGTCTCGATCAGGATTCGAGCTGTCTGCGCACGCTGCGCACGAGCGAGCGCAAGCGGACCGGAACCAACCTCGGCAACGAGGAGCCGATTGACCTGACGTTCGCTGTACCCCAACCGGTTGGCCAGTCCACCGACGCCCTCGCGATCGATAAGACCGTCGGCGATGAGCCGCATCGCGCGTCCGACGACATCGGCTCGCGAGTTCCACTCCGGCGAGCCAGGCGAGGCATCCGGGCGACAGCGCTTGCACGCTCGGTAGCCGTTCGCCTGCGCCGTCGCGGCCGCACGGAAGAACTCGACATTCTGCGGCTTGGGAGTGATCGCCGGGCACGACGGGCGGCAGTAGATGTGTGTGGTCCGAACGGCGGTCACGAACCAACCATCGAACCGCGAGTCGCGGCTCTGGATGGCCCGGTAGCAGTGGTCATGGTCGAGGAGCACTCACACAGTGTGCCGCTTCCGTCCACCATTGACTAGCGGCTTTCGGACATCACTGCCCAGGAAGCCTGCGTCGCCTAGAAGACCTCGGCAACATCCACCGAGACCGTCAACGTCTGCCAACTCGACGGCCCGATGACCACCCCACGCACTGGCGCGACATCGTCGTAGTCACGGCCCCACCCAACGGTGACATGTCGCAATGGTGGCATCTGATTGTTCGTCGGGTCGAAGTCGATCCAGCCGAACTCGCCAGCCCACACCGAACACCAGGCATGCGAGGCATCGACGCCGACCAACTTCGGCTCACCCGACAGCGGCACCGTTTCGATGTACCCACTGACGTAGCGAGCAGGCAGCCCGACCGAGCGCAGCGCAGCACACGACACGTGGGCGAAGTCCTGACAGACACCTCGACGTTCGGCCAGCACCGAGTGCAGCGGCGTCGAAAGGTCGCTGAAAGAGGGGTCGAACTGGAACTCATTGAAGATGCGGTGGCACAGGTGTTGCACCGCTGCGATCACTCCCCTGCCACTGGTGAACACATCTCCGGTCAGCTCCCACAGTGAGGCGAGTGCTGGTGTCTGCCAGGTGTGGGCCAGGAACGGCCCGACCTCGACAGCTTCATCGCCGCGAGCACCGGCTGCGGCTGCAGCAACCGCCTCCCACGGTGTGTCTCCCTGGGGCAGCTCGCCCGTCTCCAACCCGACCTCCAGGTTCGACGTGACCGTGAGCGCGAAGTGCGGATGGTGAATCGCGAAGTGCACGACGCGATTACCGAACGGATCGAGCGACTCCTCCCACTCGTCGGCCCGTGGTGTCACCTCGATCTCGGCGATGCGCACGGTTTGCAACGGCGTGTTGCGGGGCAAGAGCCGAGCAACGGAGAAGCCGTCGGCCATCGCCGTGCCGTAGATGTACTCGGTGCGGTGAATGACCCGGAACGTGCGCACGGGCTAGAACCCGCCCATCAGCGTTGGGTTCACCGGGTCCGCGAACCAGTGCTCGCCGATGGCATCGGACAAGGCCAGCAGCGGGCCGCGCACGGCCAGAACGTAGCTATCGAGAGAGACCCGGCGGCCACCCACGACGGCATCGTCGATCTCCGCAATCGCGGCTGCGCTCGCCTGCTGGACCAGGTCGATACCCTGCGGCCAGGCCAGCGCAGCCATATGCTCGCGCAGGCGGTCGAGTTGGAAGGCCAGACCGCGTGGGTTGGTGTCATCGCGCAACAGCAACTCCAGCACGGCATTGAGATCGACGTCGCTGCGGTACCGACGGCGGTAGGCGACGAGGCTCTCGTTGGCACCCAGTACGGCTTCCGCCAGCGGCTGCAGCGCCATCGGTCCCGATTCGACGCCCAACGAGCCCTCCACCGAACCGAGCACGGCGAGGGAACGTTCCAGCCGCCGCCCGAGATCCAAGAAGCGCCACGCTGGTCCCCGCACGGTGCTCTCCATCACGAGGCCGGCGAGGGCAGCCAGGTCGACCAGTACCGAGTCCAGCTCATCCGTCGGGGAGGTTTCGTCGAGCAGCTGCCCGTGCGCACGTGCAAGCCTGCCCAACACGCGTCCGGTCGTCTTACTGAGGAACTCACGCACCGACGATGCCTCTTGCACCAACAGGGCCAGCTGCTGCGCAGCCACGGCGACCGTCGCGAACAGCGAGCCGGAGAGGCGGACGTTCAGCGGCAGCTCGGGCGTGGAGAGCTGTGGCTCGTTGCGAGCAGCTGCGAGCAATGAACCGACACCCAGCGCCCAGCCGCCGTCGCCGACAGACGTGAGCATCGGGTCCTGATCCAGCTGCACACCAACGACGCGGGCGGTACGAACGGCCACCTCGGCGCGCTCGGCAGCGCGGCCGAGCCAATAGAGCGCGTCGGCGGCGCGCTTGGGCACGGACGGCCCGAAATCCACCTGAGGAGGTGCCATCACTGCGACTGGCCGGGGTGCCGTCGTGCCCACGACCCACACATCCTTGGCCAGCATCGCCGTCGGCCACTCGGGCGAGTCGCCTGGCGCCAGCACTCGACCGACACCGCCGAGCATCACAACATGGCCGTCGGGGCCGTTCAACACCTGCAGTCGCACCACAATACGCCGTGGCTCGAGCGCCGACGGCCCGCGCCCGGTGAAGACAGGCGCAGTGGCGAGCAGTTCCCCCATCGTCAGCTGGTCGATCTGCAACCGGTCGCCGAGCAGGCGCTCAGCCGCAGCCCCGAGATAGGGCCGCAGCTCATATGCCTCGGCAAGGCCGCTGCCGTATGCGTTGGCCAAGGTCACATGCCCGCTGCGTGCGCCCCACACAATGCCCGGCACGCCACTGCCGCCTCCACGGTGACCGTGCTCCAACGGGTCGAGCAACGCGTCCTCCAGCCTGCGGTACACAACATCGATCGGCTCCAGGCCGTCGAGCGCGCGCAGCCACAAACGACCCTCGCGGATGACGAGATCGGCACCCTCCACGAGGTGGTACCCCAGCCTGGTGGCGAGATAACTGTGCTCGACATACGTCGGGTGCGCGGGCCCCGAGGTGAGCACCACCGCCCGTGGGCTGGGTCGGTCAGCTGGAGCAGAGGCGGTGAGCGATCGACGCAAACGGTCCGCGTGGGAAGCAATCGGCGCCGCCCCGGCGGAGCGAAGTCCGTCGGGCAGCAGCCGAGCCAATACCGCTCGGTTGATCAGCGAGTAACCCAGCCCGCTGGGTGCATCGGTGAGATCGCGCACGACGCGCCACGTGCCGTCGGCGGCGCGTGTGACGTCGAGCGCGTAGTGCATCAGCCATCGGGGCGGCGCAAAGCCCGCGGTGTGCGCCCGGAACGACGGTAGCGAGTACAGCAGCGACGCCGGCACGACACCGTCGCGGACGAGTTGCCGTTCACCGGCGGAGTCGACGAGCAGCGCCTCCAGCAGTCGCATCCGCTGGATGGCTGCATTGGACAGCATCGCGAACTCTGCCGCATCGAGGACGTACGGCAGCGGATCGAGACGCCACGGCCGGCTTTCGGCTCGAGCGGCAAATGGCACCCCATGGCGGTCGGTGCCGCGGTCGAACGCCAGCTCGTGCACCAAGTGTCCGGCACCTTCTGCGTCCAGCAACCGATCTGCGTCCCGTTGGCGGTCGTGCAGCGCAGTCGGCTCCATCGACCCGACCGCATGAGTCGCGATCGACCACGTCGGGCGGGGAACGCCTGACGAATCGAACGCCTCGTCGTAGATGTTCGGTGGCACGTTGGACGCGCCGTAGAAGGAGTTCGTCGACGCCGTCATGCAGTTCCGCTGACGAATGTCTCGTAGACGCGCGTGTTGAGATCGGCAAGCGCGGCCTGCACACGATCCATTGCTGCGTCCAGCGCCACGCCATCGGTTGCCTGTGCCGGCAAGGTTGCCAACAACGCATCCAACTCATCGACCGCCGGCAGCGTGTCGTGTGGTCGCGGTAAACGCGACAGCGCCGAGCGCATCCGCTGCACACAGCCCGCAACTGACCGCGGAAACGTCTTGTCGAACAGCAGGAACGTGACCACGGAGGTGCCCTCGATGGGACCGCGCTGCGAGCGCTGATACATCTGCATCGCCGTGACGCTCTTCAGCACGCCCATCCACTGCACCTCGTCATGGTCATCCGTGGACTCGGTTGCGGACAACAACGAGGCCGCCCGCACGCCAAGCACACGCGTCGTCATGTCGGCGCGTTCCACCATCTGGCCCAGCCGCCACAACTCGTACGCCTGGTCGCGACGCATCATGCCGGAGAGCACGCCGTCCAGCCGCTGGCAGTCGGCGATCACCCTGCCCAGGTAGCGGGCACGGCTCCGACGGTCGACACCGGATTCCGTGTCGCGGCTGGTGAACAGGTACAGGTCGTTGACCGCCTGCCACGCCTCGCGGGGCAACACCTCGCGGGTGGTCCGCAGGTTCTCCCGCGCGGCCGCCACGCTGGACACGACGCTGCCACCGTTCGACGGGTCGGCCACCAGGAAGCGAACGATGTCGCTCTCCTGCACTCGTGCGTGGCCGGCGTCGTACTCTTCGCGGCTCCCGGCAACCGCGACCAACGGCTCCCACGAGGAGGCCACGCCGCGCGGCAGGTCAAGGATCAGGTCGGTGAAACTGCGCACGACCCGAGCCGTGTCCTCCGCACGTTCCATGTATCGCGCGCCCCAGTACAGGTTGTCGGCGACGCGAGACAGCAGCATCAGGCCTCCACGATCCAGGTGTCCTTGCTGCCGCCACCCTGGGACGAGTTGACGATGAGTGAACCCTTGCGCAGCGCCACGCGTGTGAGGCCGCCCGCCGATACATAGCTGCTGGCGCCGCTGAGGATGAACGGACGGAGGTCGACGTGGCGCGGCTCCAACACGCCGTCGCACAGCGTGGGTACCGTGCTGAGCGCGAGAATTGGCTGGGCGACCCAGTTGCGCGGATCTGCCTCGATGCGTGAAATCGCCTCGTCCAGCTCGGTCCGGCTAGCCCGATTGCCGATCAGCAACCCGTAGCCGCCACTCTCGTTCGCAGGCTTGATCACCAGTTCGTCGATGTGCTCGATCACGTACTTGCGCTCCTCCTCGTACACACACCGATACGTGGGCACGTTGGGGAGCAACGGCTCTTCGTGCAGGTAGTAGCGAATCAGATCTGGCACCCAGGCGTAGACGACCTTGTCATCGGCCACGCCGGCACCGGGCGCATTCGCTATGCCGACGTTGCCGGCACGCCACGCGCGCATCAAGCCGGGCACGCCGAGCGTGCTGTCTTCGCGGAACACTTCCGGGTCGATGTACAGGTCGTCGACACGGCGGTAGATGACGTGGACTCGCTCGAGACCGTCAATGGTGCGCATGTAGACGCAGTCGTCGTTGCCGACCGTGAGGTCGATACCCTCCACCAGCGAGGCGCCGATTCGCTGAGCAAGGAACGAGTGCTCGAAGTACGCGCTGTTGTAGATGCCAGGGGTGAGTACGGCGATGGTCGGCTCGCTGATGCCATCGGGCGCGATGGAAGTGAGCATGCGGTTCAGCTCGTCGGTGTACGCATCCACGGGAAGAATGCTCTGCTTGGCAAAGAGATCGGCAAAGGCGCGCTTCGAGATTGCCCGGTTCTCCAGCACATAGCTGACACCGCTCGGCACGCGCAGGTTGTCTTCCAGCACGTACATCGTGCCGTCGCCATCACGAACCAGATCGCTCCCGCTGATGTGCGCCCAGACCCCGAACTTCGGGTTGGCGCCCACGCACTCCTGGCGGAAATTCACGGAGTGCTCCAGAAGGTCAGCGGGGAACACGCCATCGCGAATCACGCGCTGCTCGTGGTACACGTCGTCGATGAACATATTGATCGCACGGAGACGCTGCACCAGACCTTGCTCGATCAGCCGCCACTCATCGGCGGCGATGATGCGCGGCACGATGTCGAAGGGCCACGCACGATCGATGCCACGACCGTCGGAGTACACCGTGAAGGTGATGCCCATGCCGACAATGTCCAGCTCAGCAAGGTCCTGGCGTTGCTGTAGCTCGGCAAGGCCGAGACCCTTCAACTGCTGCACCAACTCATTGGCGGCCGCACGCGGGTTGCCATCAGTGTCCAGGAGTTCGTCCCACAGGTGCGCCGAGGTGCGCAGTTCGGCCATGCTCATCCACCCACCGTGTCAACCCGGCATTTCCGTAACATCACGAGACTATGACACGTTCGTGAACCCCCAGACGTGGTCCCTCACTTCCGCAGTTTCCCGGCCATGTCATCGACTTTCGGATCACAGCCGCAGTCACACGATGACATGGTGGGCGAAACCGGGTGGTGTCGTCGGCGTTAACGTGGAAACAGTGACGAATGATGCATGTTTCCAGGCCCGGCGAGCACTTGCGCTGCTCGACCTCACCGAGTTGGGTGATCGGGCCACCGACGCCGACGTCAGGTTGCTCTGCGCTCGGGCGGTCGGCCCGCACGGATCCGTCGCCGCGGTCTGCGTCTGGCCGCGCCATGTTGGACTGGCCGCCGGGATTCTTCGGGGTACCGGCGTGCGGGTCGCAACAGTCGTCAACTTTCCGGCGGGGCTCGACGACATCGACGACGTGGTCGAACTGGCGCGATCGGCACAGTTGGACGGGGCCGACGAGATCGACCTGGTGCTGCCGTACCGTGCGCTGCTCGGAGGCGATTGCAACCGGCCGGCCCTGATGGTCGCCGCGGTACGCCAGGCGATCACCGCTGGTACTGGTGGCACCTTGAAGGTGATCCTCGAAACTGGTGAGCTGGTCGATTCGGGGCTGATTCGCGCTGCGGCCGAGATTGCTATTCGCAACGGCGCCGATTTCATCAAGACGTCCACCGGAAAGACGCCCATCAGCGCCACACTCGCCGCCGCGCAGATGATGCTGCAGACAATCCATGATCTCGATCCTGCGGTCGGGCTCAAGCCGAGTGGTGGCATTCGCACGCTCGCCGAAGCAACAGCCCACCTCAGCCAAGCCGACACGATCATGGGGCCGGCGTGGGCCAGCGCCGCGACGTTCCGCTTCGGCGCCAGCGGGTTGTTGACGGCACTGGAGGCGGCGCTCGACGGCGACGCGCCCCATACGACGAGCAGTACGAAGGAGACCTACTGATGATTCCGCAAGAGATCATTCGGGCCAAGCGCGACGGCAAAGTGCTGAGCGACGATGACGTCACCGGCTTCATAGCCGGCCTGGTGAACGGTGCCGTGACCGAAGGGCAGGCGGCCGCGTTCGCAATGGCCGTGTTCTTCCAAGGCATGAACATTGCGGAGCGAGTTGCGCTGACGCAGGCGATGCGCGACAGCGGCACTGTGTTGCAGTGGGACCTTCCGGGCCCCGTGTTGGACAAGCACTCGACGGGCGGAGTGGGCGACACGGTGAGCCTGATGTTGGCGCCGATGGTCGCCGCCTGCGGGGGTTTCGTGCCGATGATCTCCGGTCGCGGCCTCGGCCACACCGGCGGCACCTACGACAAGATGGAGTCCATCCCGGGGTACGTCGCTGCCCCGACGATGGCCAAGTTCCGTTCAGTCGTCGGCAAGCTCGGGTGCGCAATCATCGGCCAGACACCCGACCTTGCGCCAGCCGACAAACGGCTGTACGGCATCCGCGACGTCACGGCGACCGTTGAATCGATCGGCCTGATCACCGCCTCGATCCTGTCGAAGAAGCTCGCCGCCGGACTGGAAGGACTGGCGATGGATGTCAAGGTTGGCAATGGCGCGTTCATGGCCACATTGCCGGCCGCACGCGAACTGGCGCGCAGCATTGTCGAAGTGGCTACGGGCGCCGGCCTGCCAACCACTGCGCTCATCACCGACATGAATCGTCCGCTCGCCGACGCCGCAGGTAACGCACTCGAAGTGGCGTATGCGATCGACTATCTCACCGGCGCCCGCCGCGACCCGCGCATGCACGAGATCGCGATGTCGTTGTGCACCGAGATGCTGCTGCACGGCAAGCTCGCCCGTACTCCGAAGGCGGCCCGCGCGAAGCTGCAGACCGCACTCGACTCCGGCGCCGCCGCCGAGAAGTTCGGCCAGATGGTCGTTGCGCTCGGCGGTCCGAAGAAGCTGGTCGAGCAGCCCTGGAAACACCTCGAGCGGGCGCCCTTGCAGGTGGCGATCGCGCCTGTCCGCGACGGCACCGTCACCCACATCGACACCCGCGCCGTTGGCATGGTCGTGGTCGCGCTCGGCGGCGGTCGCACCCGCCCGCAGGACCCAGTCGATCATGCCGTCGGTCTCACCGAACTGGCAGGCCTCGGCGAGGTGGTGGACGCCGATCGCCCGCTGGCCGTCGTACACGCCCGCACGCAGGCCCAGGTCGACCACGCGACGCAACTTCTTCAGGCTGCCTACAGAGTCGGCGGTAGGCAGCCCAAGGCGAATGCACCGGTGCTCGACCGCATCACCCTGTGAGCCATATCTGGGCCCATTTGCGCGCGCAAGCAAGTTCTGGGTGTTCACCGTTCCAGCTGAGTCTGGGTGTGTCCAGTTCCGGAAACCGGAACTGGCTGCGCCCAAAATCCGATTTGGGACACCGTCCGCCCAGAAACTCCTTGCGCGCGCAAATGGGGGGATTCTGTCCCGAGGGCGAGCAGCGTTGGTTGCGACAGGCGTACCTGCCTCAGCGCTGCCGTCGACCAGCGCGCCATCTACTGGGCGGTCTGGGGTTCCTTGGGGAGACCCAAGACTCGCTCGCCAACGATGTTGCGCTGGATCTGGCTGGTGCCACCCCAGATCGTTTCGCTGCGACTGAAGAAGAAGGCGCTCATCATCGGGCTGACCGGGTAGCCGTCGCGTGCCTTGTCGCGCGACGTCCCGGGCCACGAGCCAGCGGCGGAGTTGGTGTCGACCAACATCGACGACGCGCCCTTGACATCCAGCGCCAACTCCATCGCGGCCTTGTGCATCTCGGTCCAGAACATCTTGTTAGTGGCGCCCAGGGCTGCCATCGACGGGTCCTTCACACCAGCCAACGTGTTCGCCAGTGAACGCAGACCGTTGATGCGCAGGATCTGGATCTTGGTGTAGTACTCCATCAGCCGCTGGCGGATGCCAGCCTCGTGAATCGCGCCGTTCGCGGTGGCGTCGGCCACCATCAGCTTGTACTCATCTTCGAAACGGCGATAGCCGGTGGTGGCGCTCATTCCGCGCTCGAAGGCCAGCGTGCTGTTGGCAACCTTCCAGCCGTTGTTGACGCCGCCGACCACGTTGTCCTTGGGGCAGCGAGCGTTGTCGAAGAACACCTCGCAGAACTCGGCGGTGCCGTCGGGCTGGGTGATGCCGCGAACATCGACGCCCGCTTGGCGCATGGGGACGAGCAGGTAGCTGATGCCCTTGTGCTTCGGCGAGTCGGGGTCGGTGCGGGTCAGCAGGAAGCAATAGTCGGCGTGGTGGCCACCGGTGGTCCACACCTTCTGGCCGTTGATGATCCATTCGTCGCCATCGAGCACGGCGCTGGTCTTCAGGGACGCCAGGTCGCTGCCGCTGTTGGGCTCGCTGAAACCCTGGCACCAGCGCATCGTGCCGTTGAGGATCTGCGGCAGGAACTCCTGCTTCTGCTCCTCGGTGCCCCACTGAAGGATTGTGGGGCCGACCAGAGTGTCGCCGAAGAAATCGGCGCGCATCGGTGCTTTGGCACGAGCGAACTCCTCGGCCAGCACCACGCCCTCGAGCGTGGACAGGCCCTTACCGCCGTACTCCTTGGGCCAGGTGGCGCAAATCCAGCCGCCTGCAAAGAGTTGAGCCGGCCAGCCGGCATTGAATGACTTGCGGTCGTCGGCGCTCAATTCGAAGCCCGGCTCGAACCAGCCGGCGGGCAGGCTTTTCTCCAGCCAGCCACGGATCTCGGTGCGGAACTGCTCGGCTTCGGGGGTATAGCTCAAGTCCATGGCGACAGTATTGACCCACCGGTCAAGTATTGCCAAGCGGATCGCGCATCTCCTGGTTCACGCAGTGTTCACATGCGTCGAACAGTCGAGAAATCTGAAGCTCTTAAGTTCTCGTTCATGGCCAGCCCTGCTCCTGCTTCGAGCCTCGATACCAACCCCCTCGCGTATCAGGGCCGACAGGAGCGGGCTGTGCTGGCCGTGCTCGTCGCCAACAGGGGTCGCATCGTGGGCCGCCGCGAGTTGGCCCGCGAGGCTGGGCTGGCGGCGCTGAACCAACGCCGTTGTGACAGCGTGTTGGTAGTCGTGCGTCGACAGCTCGGCCCTGATTCGATCATCACCGTGCGCAGTCGCGGATGGATGCTGGCCGACCACGCCGTGTCTGCAGCCGAGTCGCTGCTGGCCAGCGATCCTGCATGATCTGGTAGCGGGCCGATCGACCCTGCGCGTCTCCTCCTCGACCTACTGATTGTTCTTGCCGCAGCCAAAGTGGCATCCGCAATTGCCGAACGCGAGCGCCACAGTGCGGAAACAATTCGGCCATGACCGCGAAACGTCGCCTCCGTATGGTGCGGGCACTCGCTCCAGCGCCGCGGCGAGTCCGTTTGAAATGCCCCTCGAACACACAGGAGACAACGTGCGCACACGAGTGCCCAAATATCTACTTGGCGCGGCCTTTGGTGCCGTCGCCACCACCTTGCTCATCGGAACCACTGCAATGGCCGAGGAGCTCGACCCAGTCGCCAAGCTCGGCGAGCAGACCAGTTTGCTGTGGATCGTACTCGGCGCCGCGCTAGTGATCTTCATGCAGGCCGGCTTCGCACTCGTCGAGACCGGCTTCACCCAGAAGAAGAACGCGGCCGAGGTGATGAGCACGAACTTCGCCATCTTCGGCCTCGGCTTCGTGGGCTTCCTGTTCGTCGGCTTCCCATTGGCGTTCGGTGGCTTCGGCACGGTGCCCGGACAGTTCGGTCTGACTCCGATGAACGGCACCGGGTTGCCAGCCGTCGGCGGCGAGTTCACCGGCATCTTCTACTGGGGCTACACCCATCTCGGTGATGCCGCCACCCCGGCGCTGCTGGGCTTCTTCCTCTACATGGTCGCCTTCATGGACACCGTCGCCACGATCCCCACCGGCTCGATGGCAGAACGTTGGAAGTGGAAGAGCTTCGTGTGGTGGGGCCTGTTCTGCGGCGCCCTGTACTACCCGCTGTTCGCCGCCTGGACCTGGGGCGGCGGCTGGCTGGCCAAGTCGTGGGAGACCCTGCACTTGGGTGCTGGCTACGTCGACTTTGCAGGTTCGGGTGTGGTGCACGCTGTCGGCGGTGCCGCTGCTCTCGCCGGGGCGATCGTGCTCGGCCCGCGCATCGGCAAGTTCGGGCCTGACGGCAAGGCTCGTGCGATCCCGGGGCACAACATCCCGATGGCCATGCTCGGCTGCCTCATCCTGCTGTTCGGATGGTTCGGCTTCAACGCAGCCTCCACATTCAGTTCCACCGACGTGCAGTTCGCGACGGTGGCCGCCAACACCGCTATCGCTGGCGCCCTGGGTACGGTGGTGGCGATGTACTACATCACCTGGAAGACCGGGAAGCCCGATCCCGGGATGATGGTCAACGGCATGCTGGCCGGCTTGGTCGCCATCACCGCACCCTGCGCATTCGTTTCGCCGTGGGCCGCGGCGGTGATCGGCGCAGTCGCAGCCGTACTGGCCATCGAAGCCGTGTTCTTCATCGAGCGTCGCAAGATCGACGATCCGGTGGGGGCCATCGCCGTCCATGGCGTGTGCGGTACGTTCGGTGTGCTCGCAGTCGGCATCTTCGCCAACGGCAAGTACGGTGCCGGCTGGAACGGCTCCACCACGACCGGCGTGGCAGGCATCATCAAGGGCGAGTGGGGCCAACTCGGCGCCCAGGGCCTCGGCGTACTGGTGATCTGGACCGTGATCTTCGGCATCGCCTTCGGCTTCTTCAAGATCCAGAACAAGTTCACCAAGGGCGGCATCCGCAGTACCGAAGAGGACGAACTCGCTGGCCTCGACCTGCCCGAAATGGGCGTCCTCGCCTACAACGACTGAGGAGGCCCCCATGACACGTATTATCAGTCACGCTTCGCACCGGAAGGCGATCCCACAATGAAACTCATCACAGCAATCGTGAAACCATTCAAGTTGGACGACGTCAAGGCAGCCGTCAAAGCTGCTGGCGTCGTCGGCATCACTGTCACCGAGGTCCGCGGTTTTGGTCGCCAGGGTGGCCATACCGAGGTGTATCGCGGTACCGAGTACAACATCGATTTCGTTCCGAAGGTGAAGCTGGAGATGGCTGTCGATGACAGTGCCGTCGATGGCGTCATCGAGGTGCTGCGCGCTGCGGCAGCCACGGGCAAGATCGGCGACGGCAAGATCTGGGTGGTCGACATCGACCGCCTGATTCGCATCCGTACCGGGGAGGAAGGCGTCGACGCCATCTAGTCGTCGACCACAGCTCAACGGCAAGGGCCGTGGTGGATCTGATCTTCGGATTGGCCCCGCCACGGTCCTTTCGTTCGGGCGTCGGCGTTCAGCCGTCAGCCAGCGCTGACTTCAGCCCTGCACGTAGTGCCTCGTGTTGCTCGGCGGGCACCTTGCCACCATCGCGTGTTTGCACGTAGAAGACGTCGACCACCTCGTGACCGAGGGTAGCCACCTTGGCCGAACGAATGTCGAGGCCGGCGGCGACCAGTTCGTGAGACAGCCGGTACAGCACCAGCGGTCCATCGGGCGCACGCACGTCGATCATGGTCGCGTGGTCCGACGCGTCGTTACTGACAAGGACTTCACGGCGCGGCGTCGCGGCAGCCAGTGGGCGACGACGGGACCGAGCCGTGATTCGTTGCGAGAGCCGGGCGGTGATGTCGAGCTGCCCTGCCAGCGCCCACCGCAGATCGTGTTCGATGCGATCCCACGGAACCGCCGAGCCCTGCGCGCGAGACAAGCGAAACTCGTCGACGGCGGTGCCATCTGGGCTCGTGTGCGCATCGGCACCGACCACGTCGACGCCGTGCAGCGACAACGTGCCGGCGATCAGCGCGAAGAGGCCACTGCGGTCGGTGCTGGCAATGCGCAACACCTCGAATTCATCGTCCACCACATGCTGCAGCTGCAGGCCGCCATGCTCGTTGAGAGCGGCGACGAGCCCTGCGAAGCGGTTGGGGTCGCCCGATGGCTCGTGCGACCTGCCATCACCGCGCAGCAGCCGAGCAGTTCGGTCGACGAGCTCATCGACCAGCCCAGCCTTCCAGCCCGACCATGCGGACGGCCCGGTCGCAAGACTGTCCGCGCGGGTGAGCGCGTCGAGCAACTCCAGCCGGCCGAGCTCACCTACTGCGCTGGCAACATTGGCGGCGGTGCGTGGATCGCTGAGGTCGCGCCGCGTTGCCGTCTCGGCGATGAGTAGATGGTGCTCCACCAAGGCGACCAGCGTCTCGATGTCGTCGGATGGCCAGCCCATCCGGTCGGCGATCCTCACCACCAGCTCCATGCCGACCTCGGTGTGATCGCCGGGATGGCCCTTCCCGATGTCGTGCAATAGAGCGCCGCACAACAGCAGGTCTGGGCGGGCCACCTCGCGCACGAACTCGTTCGCGTTGGCGACCGTCTGCAGCAAGTGGCGATCGACCGTGTAGGTGTGGAACGCGTTGCGCTGCGGAAGGCTGCGAACGTGGCGCCATTCGGGAAGGTAGCGGCTGAAGAGGTCGTAGCGCTCCAGCGCCTCGACAGCGCCAACAAGGCCTTGCCCGGCGCCGAGCAGACTGACGAACGAGCGACGGGTTCGCTCGCTCCACCGTTCGCCCGGCTCAGCGCCGCGACTGGCGAGCACCTGCAGCGACTGCACACTGACCGGCAGGCCGGCGTGCGCAGCGGTGGCTGCAAGATGGAAGACGTACGACGGCTCATCAACTTCGGCATCGGCCGCGATGTGCGCCTCGCCGTCGATCACCGTGACGCCAGCACCGACGGTGACGCCGCTTCGCAAGGTGCCGCGGCCGCCGTGTAGCAATCGCTCGATGCGACGCCAGAAGCGCTCCGTCGCCCATTCGATGGTGTGCGCCGCGCCGGAGAGCTGCAGCATCAGCGAGTCCGCATGGGCGAACCCCATCGTCTCCGCGACCTTGTCCTGGTCTTGCAGCTGCAACACGTTGGACGTGCGCCCGGTGAGACGGTGCAGCTCGCAGCGTGCCGCCAGTAGCAGATCGGCGGGGCCGGCGAGGTCGTCGAATGGACCATCGAACGCAGCGGCGACATCGGCACGATCCACTGCCAGCGCCCACCTCATCATGTCGTAGTCACGCAGCCCGCCGCGACCATCTTTCAAATCCGGCTCGAGCAAGGAGGCAACGTCACCACACTTCGTCCACCGCTGCTGGCCGGTCTCCAACAGCCGCTGCAGCCACGCCATCGGTTTGCGACGCCAGGCCTCCAGTGCCTGCTGCTGTAGGTCGGCAACGACCTGACGGTCGCCCGCGAGGCAGCGCACTTTCAGTACAGCGGTCGCAGTCTCCAGGTCGCCAGCGATCAAGGCCATCAGCGTCTTAGAGCTATGGGTGGCCGGGCTCAGCTTCAAGCCACCGTCCCACAGTGGGTACCAGAGCTTCTCGGCCACTGCGCGCACGTCGCTGTCGTGGGTCTTCACCGGGTGCACCAACATCACATCGATGTCGCTGCCTGGGCACAGGACGCCGCGGGCGTATCCGCCGGTTGCCATCACCGACCAGCCCGACGGAAGTTCGCTGCCCAGCGAGTACAGCCATGCATCGGCCTGCTGCGACAGCCGACGAGCCAGCACTCGGCCACCCAGGGCGGGGTCGCCCACCACATGGGTGCGCATCCGCTTGATGGTGGCGGCATCGACGGGCTGCATCAAGCCAGCCTAGGTACGCTCGGCAGCGGCCGGCTCAACCAAGTGCGCCGGAGTGGTAGGCAGTTTCACCGTGCGAAGAGATGTCGAGGCCGGTGGATTCGGCTTCCTCGGGGACCCGCACGCCGATCGTCTTCTTCAAGGCGATCATGATGCCCAAAGTGATGGTGAACGACCAGACCATGGCTGCGCCGTTGGCCAATAACTGCTCACCGAGCAACTTCGCACTTCCGCCGTAGAAGATTCCTTCCATGAACGACCCTTCGAAAAATTCGGGGTTGGCGAAGAACCCGATGAGCAGCGAGCCGACAAGGCCACCGACAAGGTGCACGCCCACGACATCGAGTGCATCGTCGTACCCCACGCGGGTCTTCAACTTGACCGCGTAGCAGCAGGCGATGCCTGCGATGAGGCCGATGACGATGGGCGCAGCGCCGCTGACGTAGCCGGCTGCGGGTGTGATCGCCACCAGGCCAGCGACGATGCCCGAGGCGGCCCCGAGGTTGGTGGGGTGCCCGTCGCGCAACCATTCGACCATCACCCAGGAAAGCCCACCGGCGGCGGCGGCAAGGAACGTGTTCATGAATGCCTGGACGGCTTGGCCGTTGGCCATCAACGCCGAGCCGGCGTTGAACCCGAACCAGCCGAACCACAGGATGCCGGTGCCGATCATCACCAGCGGCATGCTGTGCGGTGGCTGCCCCTCCTGCGGCCATCCCTTGCGCTTGCCCAGTACCAGCACGGCGGCGAGCGCAGCAATGCCGGCATTGACGTGGATGGCCGTGCCGCCGGCGAAGTCGAGCGAGCCACGCTGGCCCAGCCAGCCGCCGAACACCCACTTGAACACCGGCACGTAGACGAGCAGCGACCACACCGGAACGAAGATGGCCCAGGCGCTGAACTTCATCCGGTCGGCGACCGCCCCGCTGATCAAGGCCGGGGTGATGGCCGCGAACATACCGAGGTAGGCAATCACAGCCAGGGTGTGGCCGCCGTCCTCACCGGAGATGCCAATGTCCTTCAGCATCAGGGCGTCCAGATTGCCGAGCCAGTTGCTCTCGAACGGGACCTGTGCCAGCGAGTAGCCGACGACCACCCACAGAATCGGGATGATCAGTAGACAGTAGAAGTTCATCATCAACATGTTGAGCACGTTGCGATTGCGATCCATCCCGCCATAGAAGAAAGCCAAGCCGGGCGTCATGAACAGCACCAATGCTGCCGAGACGAGGACCCATGCGATGTCGCCGCTGGTCATGAACAATTCTCCGTGGTGTCGGGCTGCCTCGAAGCACGAGGCAGGTGGTGTCAGGCTCGAACTCGCACGATGTCGCCAGAGTGTTTCCGGCCTGTTTCCGACATCCGTCGATCCTGTGAACTCACCGACAGTGCACGAAACCGACGGCCCGCGGCAGGCACCACAACCCACGCCGAATCAGCAACGGCCGGCCTGCGCGTCGTAGAGTCGTCGGTATGACGTTGGATGCATCTGACACTCTCGAGACACCCGCTCAGGCCGGCCGCTGGACCGCTCAATGGAAAGAGCTGTACGCCGAGGTGATCACCACCGGTCTCTGCACCGGGTGCGCCGGCTGCGTGGTCACCTGCCCCCACGATGTCATCGGGTACGAGCACGAAGAGGGCAAGTACATCCCGTTCCACATCGAAGAAGAACTGGGCCTGGACAATTGCATCCACGGCGAGAAGGGGTGCACCACCTGCACTCGGGCGTGCCCTCGCTTTCGAGCATGGGAACCCGCCGCAGACATGCACCTGTTCGGCAAGGTGCGTGAGCCCGAGGAGATGAGCGGCATCTGGCGCCAGCTGCTGCTCACCCGCGCCGCCAACGACGAAGAGCACACCAAGGGTCAAGACGGTGGCTTCGTCTCGGCGATGCTGAACTGGCTGCTGGAGCACGACTACATCGAGGCCGCATTGGTCAGTGGCGTCGAAGCCGACGATGCGTGGAAGGCGAAGCCGGTCGTGGTCACCAACCGCGAAGAGGTGCTCGCCACCGCCGGCAGCCGCTACACCTACTGCGCGAACCCGCTGGCGTTGCCGGAGGCGAAGGCACGTGGCTTCAGCCGGTTGGCGCTGGTGGGAATGGGCTGCCAAACGTCGTCACCACCGGTGATGTGGGACCGCAAGGCTGGCAAGGTCAGCAAACCGTTCCTGTTCAACATCGGCCTGCTGTGCAGCAAGACCTTCGACGATTCCATCTTCCCCGAGCTGTTCGAGGCGAAGTACGGCCTGCTCAAGCAGGACATGGTGAAGATGAACATCAAGGGCGTCTTCCAGATCTGGATGAAAGACGGCTCGTACCACGAGATCAACCTCAAGGAATGCCACCAGTGGACACGCCAGGGCTGCAAGAACTGCCCCGACTTCGCCGCCGAGCACTCCGACATCGCCACCGGCGGCATCGGCAAGGACAACGACTGGACGCTCACCATCGTGCGCACCGAATTGGGCGAGGAAGTGATCAACCGCATGATCGCCGACGGCACCATCGTCGCCCGCCCCGCGCAGGAGGACGAGGTGGCGATGAAGTTGCTGCGCACGCTGTCGATCGTCAGCCGTCGCCGCTGGCCCGAGTGGGCCGACAAAGCCCCCAGTGTCGGCGTTCCACCACCCAAGAAGAAGGTCGTCGTAGAAACTCTCGAGGCCGAGGTCGAGGCTGACGCTCCGCCCGCCGCTGACCCACCGGCCGCGCCCTAGGAGGTGGCCTGAACGGGGGTGCACTCTTCGCCGAGCCGGGCGAACTCGGCGCTCTCGGCCGCGGTGAGTCCTTCACGCTCGAAGAACTCCTTCAGCTCCTCGGTAGTGCGCTCTGCGAAGAACCTGTCAACCACGCAGTCGGCCACCGGGCGAGGCAGCCCACCCTCACCTACCAATTGATCGACGAGATCGTCGTGCGCGCGATCGCGCACGGAACCACAGCCGGCCACGACCGCCAGCCCGATTGCAACGATGATCACCGACAGCATCCGACGCACGGTCGAAACGGTAGCGGTGGCTTCGTGCTGCGCCACCGTGGCAAACTCCGCCGATGCCGCTGCATTCTCGAGTCGCCTCATCACGCACAGCAATTCTGGGTAGAACGCGATGAAGGAGCGGTCCGAACCTGGCATGGACTACGGCGACTACCTGCACCTCGACGAGGTGCTGGGCGCGCAGCATTTGCTGTCGCCCAACCACAACGAACTGCTGTTCATCGTGCAGCACCAGACGAGCGAGCTGTGGATGAAGTTGATGCTGCATGAGCTGCGTGCCGCCATCTCCAACGTCGCCACCGACGACTTGCAGCCTGCGTTCAAGATGCTCAGTCGGGTCAGCAAGATCATGGAGCAGCTGGTGCATGCGTGGGATGTGCTGGCCACAATGACACCGCCGGAGTACACCGCCATCCGCCCGTATCTCGACGGCAGTAGTGGGTTCCAGAGTTGGCAGTACCGCTGTATCGAGTTCGCGTGTGGCAACAAGAACGTCTCGATGCTCGAGCCCCACCGCCACCGCCGGAGCCGCTTCGATGAAGTGGAAGCCGCGCTGCATGTGCCGTCGCTGTACGACGAGACCCTGCGGCTGATGGCCCGACGAGGCATTGAGGTGCCAGCCCACGTAGTGACACGCGATGTCACTCAGTCGTACACCGCCGACCCAGGTGTTGAGGCAGCGTGGCTGCAGGTGTATCGCAACCCGGAGGCCAACTGGGACCTCTACCAACTGGGTGAGGAGCTGGTAGATCTCGAAGATGCGTTCCGCCTCTGGCGCTTCCGCCACGTCACAACCGTGCAGCGCATCATCGGCTTCAAACAGGGCACCGGCGGCACCTCGGGTGTCGGCTACCTACAGGCGATGTTGGCCACGGAGCTGTTTCCCGAGTTGTGGAGTATTCGTACTGCGCTCTGACGCCTCATGCGTTCAGACCATCCATGCGTCGCGGTCGATGGGCCGATGCAGCGACTCGCGGGTGAAGGCGAACGGGGCCAGCTCGGGGCCACATTCCTCACCGCACGCAAGGCCTGCAAGTGTGCGTCCGAACCAGGAGGCGAACTTGAAGCCGTGGGCGGCGCCAAGCGCAACGGAGACCTGCGGGTAGCCGGGAAGACGGTCGAGCACGAAGTCGCGATCCGACGTGAGTGTGTAGAGGCAAGTCGTGGTGCGCGGTGTCGCCCAAGTGCCGCCCATCAGGCGCTGCATGAAGGTTCCCAGTCGGCTCTCCATCTCTGCGTCGGCGTCGAACGTGCGTGTGTCGGGATCTACCTCGCGGCCGCCACAATCCTCCGCCCCCTTGACGGCAGCCATGTCGCCGAACACGGGAAAGCCGTAGAAGCTCGGATCATCCATCCAAATCCATACGGGGTAGCGGCCGACTGCAAAGGGCGAAAGATCGGCCTGAGGAAAGTAACTGACCTGCTCCTTGAGCACCGCGAGCGGGATCTGCAGGTCGAGGTCGACGAGTACGCGATTCGTCCATGCGTCGGCCGTGATCACCAGGCTGCCCACGCGCGTGACGCCGTCGTCGGTGACAATGTCGACCTCACCACCCACCGGACGGATTGCGCGCACCGGTGTGTGGCCGTGCAGCGTTGCGCCGCGGGCCAGCGCCAGCTCCTGCATCACGCGCGTCCCCTGGCCGGCAGGCACGATGCCCGTCTGCGGTGAGTACACACCCATCACGTCGTCTGTCACCAGCGTGCCCGTGGCGAACGCGGGCCAGCGGCGACGAATCTCCGCACCATCGATCCACTCGTACGGCACTCGCTCTGCGTCGAGGCTGGCGGTGTAGGTGCGATGGTCGATGGTTGCGTCGGGCGGGAACAGATCGACGCCACCGGTGATGGTGATCATCCGCTGTCGGCTCTCTGCCTCCACGGCGCGCCACGCGTCGTACGCCTGCGCAGCCAAGCGCACGTATTCTGACGTGTGATAAGAGCGGCGGATGATGCGCGAATGGTCGTGCGAGGCCCCCCGTACGTGGCCCAGCTCGAACTGTTCGAAGCCGACCACGCTGACCCCACGACGTGCCAACCAGTACGCCGTGGCCGAGCCGAGCCCGCCAAGGCCGACGACTCCGACATCTGCTGTCCGTGCGACCGTCATGCCGGCAAGGCTACTCTGAACGGCTATGCAGGTTTCAGAGCAGCTCGTCATCATCACGGTCGAAAGCGGCGCCATGCTGGCCGGCACGCTCTACCTGCCCGCGACGGAGGGTCCCTTCGCGACGCTGTTGGAGGCGCTGCCATACCGCATGAGCGACGTCGGCGCGTCGTACGCCGACAGCTACCTCCGCTTCGCCGGCGAGGGCGAGTTCGCGGTGCTGCGCATCGACCTGCGCGGCACCGGCAACTCCACCGGAATCGCCGAAGACGAGTACCCCGACATCGAACGGCGGGACCTGCGCACGGTCATCGAGTGGGTCGCTACACAGCCGTGGAGCACCGGCAAGGTCGGAATGATGGGTACCTCGTACTCGGGTTTCAACTCGCTGCACATGGCGATGGAGGGCATTCCTGAGCTGGGCGCCATCGCAGCGATGTATGCCACCGACGATCGCTACACCGATGACGTGCACTACATGGGTGGCGTACTGCGCGCGATCGACCTGATCGACTACCCGCTGTACATGGTTGCGATGAACGCGCTGCCCCCGACACCAGCGGTGTGGGCGGAGATGGGTGCGGGCGACTGGGAGGCCGAGTGGCAGCGACGGCTCGAGCAGCACGAGCCGTGGCTGCTGGAGTGGCTTCGCCACCCGACGCCGGACAAGACGTGGCGGCGCGGTTCGGTGCGCCTCGGTCCGCGAGGTGACGGCTATCGACGGATGACATGCCCAGTGCTGCTGATCAGTGGATGGGCCGACGGCTACCGCAACAACACATTTCGCGCGATCGAGCACATGCCCGGCTGGCGCCTCATCGCCGGGCCGTGGGTGCACAAAGATCCATCGGTTGCGCGGCCGGGCCCGAACATCGATTGTGATCTCGAACTGATGCGATTCTTCGATCAGCACCTGCGCGGTGGGCCACGAGCGGTGGCCCGTCGAGGCCAGATTTTCGTGCGTCGACCAACTTCGCCCGAGCCCGATTTGGCAATGCACAACGGCCACTGGGTCGAAGTCGACACCTGGCCGCCCGCCGAGCTGAAGGAAACGCCGCGACGCACTCGCCTCGAGGGCGACAACTCCATCCAGGGGCGTGCGATGGACGACCTGGTCGACGAGACCGACGTCCGTGGCGATGTGGGCGTGACCGCCTGGAACTCATGCGCAGGTGGCTTGCCATGGGGGCAACCGCAGGACCAGCGCCCCGACAACGCGCGCAGCATCACGTACGACTGGATGCACACCGAAGAGTTGATGATGTTCGGCAACAGCGAGGTGGCGCTGAAGGTGCGGTCCTCGGCACCGGTCGGCCACCTTTCGGTGAAGCTGTGCGACATCGCACCCGACGGCACCAGCACGCTGATCACTCGCGGCATGCTCGACCTTGCGCAGCGCGGCGTGTGGCCCAGCGATGCCTTCGGTGAGTTGGGCGCGTCACCGCAACCGATCGTGCCCGGCGAGTGGATCGAGGTGAAGGTGCAGTTCGAGGCGAC
>Ga0105044_10000846_pt1 | contig 39164 bp, 29 predicted proteins | sample MAT01_FD_78092 | JGI IMG/M metagenome (GOLD analysis project Ga0105044, IMG submission 78092) | Freshwater microbial communities from Lake Fryxell liftoff mats and glacier meltwater in Antarctica - MAT-01 | ecosystem: Environmental > Aquatic > Freshwater > Ice > Liftoff microbial mat | place...
AGCCCGGGGGCGGTGGAGTCAGGCCCGATTCGGATGCTGTGGGCGAGCGATCGCTCCCCGCGGCTGCGTTCCCGGCGGGGGGCATCGGGATGCGAGTTTACATTGAGCCAGCCGCGCATAAGTTAATGCACGCGCACGCGCGAGAGACGATCGGCCTGGAGGTTTGTGGGGTGATGGTGGGGGAATGGAAGCAGGACGCTGCGGGTCCTTATGTTTATGTTTCCGCGTGCATCTGCGGGACCGCCGCGACAAGTAAGTTTGCGGAGGTGACATTTACGCACGAGACTTGGGCGGCGATCAACAAGGAGATGGACTCTACCTACGGCGATGCGTTCATCGTGGGGTGGTACCACACGCATCCTGACTTTGGCATTTTCCTGAGCGACCGCGATGTGTTTATTCACGAGCATTTTTTCAGCGATCCCGGCCAGATCGCCCTCGTAATTGACCCGGTGCGAAACCAAGAGGGAGTCTTTCGCTGGGCGCATGGTAAACCGGTCCTGACCGCTTCGGTGTGGGTCGGGAACGTGCAGGCTTCGCTACCGGCGTCGCCGGATCGTAAGTCGGCGCCAGCGATGGCCGCGCCCAACGAGGGCGGTCGGGAGCGGACTGCGGGCCAGCGGGCGGACGGCTCGGTGGGAGTGTCATTCTTAAGCATTATCGCGGTCGTCAGCGCGCTTATCGCCGGGCTTCTCCTGGGCGCGCGGAAGGCTGAAGCTGAGAGGGAGATGGTAATTCAAGGGCTCGCTCAGCAGATATTGCAACAGACCCGATCGCAGGCGACCGTTACTGAGATTCGAGCAGCGCGCACCGAGCTTGCTTCGTTCGCGTCTATTGCCGAAAAACTCCGGCGTAGTGCTGAAGTGCCTGCGAAGGCCGAAAAGGAGTCGCAGAATGGAGGCCCTGTATCGCTAGAGTTCGCGGTCGGCGCGGCACGGCAGATTGAGTTAAAGTGCAGAGATTTGAACGACCGGCTAAATGCCGCGGAGAAATCGCTGGCGCTCGGGCCTGAAGAGATAGGTGCCTTGCGAGCCGTGCTGGCGGACGTTGCATTTGCGCAGCAGGAAGCAGTCCGGGCTGCGGCGGTGAAGCCGGCCACGAAGGCACCTGGCGAACCTTCTCCGATGAGCACGCCGCGGGCTACACCCATAGCTCCCGAGGTCAAATCGCCCAGCCCGTTAGCCCCGGCCACGCATGAGGAGGCAAGCGTGCCGAGCGTGCCGCCGGCGGCGCAGAGTAAGCCTTCGGAAGGAGGAATGTAAGTGCAGCCTTCGAATGAGCTAATTAAGCCGGTGGTGAGCAATCTCGCGCTCTCGAACGAGGACTTATATTCGCCGCGTGTCGAGGCGTTTATTGAGGAGCAGTCGGTGATCGCGAGGGCGACCCCCGAGGCGCCGCCCCGGGCATGGTACGCGAAAGTATTGTATTCGAGTTGCTTTTACTTAAGCTTCGCGGGTATGTTGGGTGGCGATCGAAGAGACGCTCACGCCGAGTGCTGCGCCGGGCGTCGTGCCGCAGGTGAACTCCTCTTTTGCCGCAGGCCCGGCTGGAGTTACTACAGCTCCGACCGCCGCGGCGGTCTCGCTTGCGTCGCCTGCTAATCAACTCTACGAGTTTGGTTGTTCGGCGTGTCCGACTCGGCTGCGGGTCAGTGCGCCTTCCTTACCGGTGTGCGCACGCTGCCCTACGTGCCGTCAGCTTACAACCTATCGCGGCCCGGCACCGGCCAGCGAGGCGGGACCGATTGGTAGTCGTCCGCAGCAATGACTGATCGCCAAGAGCACGAGTTAAGTGGCGGTGTTAAAGCCAGCGACCGAGAGACGCCTGATGCCCCAGGGGCCGCGCGTCTAGCCGCACAAGTTTCGGGGCCGGGTATTGGCAAGGGTACTGACCAGGGCACTGTCGAGGGCACTGAGCAGGGTACTGGCCAAGTACGCGGCCGCGCAAAACGTAACGCGCACCACCGCGATATGTTACTGCTCGCGGGCGTCGCTATCATCGCGGCGTTTGCGCTTGGCGTGCCGGCGGACCAGCCGGAGACGTTGCTGCTCTTTTCAAAGTATCGGCTTCCGCCACTGTGCGCAAGCCGGTCGCTCTTTGGTATTTCCTGTCCTGGCTGCGGGTTGACTCGTTCCATTACGTTGCTCGCACACGGAGAGTTACGTCGCTCGCTGGCGATGCACCCGGTAGGGGCGATCATGGCGATTTACATTGTCGCGCAGATACCGTACCGCATCGCGGCGATGCGATCGGTCAACGGTTTGCCGCTGGGGGAGCGAATTCCAAAGGTCGCAGGCTGGGCGCTTATAGTGACGCTGCTGGGCTCGTGGTTAATTGGGCAGCTTTCCTGAACGGTTCACCGAGTAGGCGGCGATTCGCCCGGCTGTAAGCGGATACCCACTAAAAAACGCAAATGCTCAAATGCTTCTGATTCAAGTAATGCATGTGGATGACGCACCTGATGCGCTCCGGATGTTGCTTATATATTGTTGATCTTACAGTATTATGTTTGTGGCCACGGCTTTCACCCTCGCGGGCTATCACTAGGGAATCGTTGCGCGTGCCTGCCTGACGCGAGGGGTCGGCAGTTCCACCGTCATCACAGTCCCCTGCTTCCAAACACTCTGTACCGAGAGCGTGCCACCGAGAGATTTCACGGCGTGCTTCACGATGGCCAGGCCCAGGCCGGTGCCCCTGCGCCGGGCGACGGTTTCGCCGGTTGCGGTTTCGGTAGCAGAGCCCCCGCTCGAGGCACGTGACCCGCCAGACGAGAGCGAATCAGTAGGCGCGGCCGTTCCGGACCGAGCGGCGTCGGATTGGAAGAAACGCTCAAAGACCCTTTGCTGATGCTCGAGGGGGATACCGATTCCCTGGTCGCTTACTGTAATTCGCAGGTGCGGAGCATCGCCCGAACGTAAGGTAATCGCCGCGGCGGTGATGCGGATGGTGGTGTTCTCATACGCGTACTTGGTTGCGTTATCAATTAAGTTACGAAGTATGAGCTCAAGGAGGCGAGGCTCGGTGACGAAGTGCGTCGGCGCGGTGCCGAGTTCGGTCGCGAGGTGCAGTCGCCGTTGGTCGCATAGTGGGATGAAGGATTCGGTGATCGCTTCGATAAAGGCGTGAAAATTAATCTCTTCGAAGCGGGCGGGGTTCAGGGTGTCTTCCTCTCCCGAGCCAGCTTCGAGGCGAGAGAGATCCAGCAGGTCGCGGACCAGTGCTTCTAGCCTGCCAATATTGGCCAGCGTCATCTTTGCGAGTCGCTCGCGCATCGGGCAATCGTCCCAAGCACCATCGGCGAGCGTTTCCATGGCCGCTTTGATCGACGAGAGGGGCGTGCGGAGCTCGTGGCTGGCGTTGGCCACAAACTCGGTCTTCAGGCGGTCGGCCTGAGCGAGTTCAGTTACATCGCGTAACGTAAGCAAAACCCCCAGTGTCTGCCCCGCGGCCAAGGGTTGGGCGACAACTTCCAGCGTTCGCCACTGGCCGTCGGCTCGCGCGAAACGAACCTTCGCTTGCGCGGGTGTGCCTCGCAGGGCTGCTGCATGCAGTTCGAGCACTTCGACTCGCGTGAAGACTTCCTCAACAAGTCGCGCTTCTAACCCGCTGGCTCTTTCTGGCGCAGCGCGACTGGGGGCGTGATCCCGCGGCATGAGTAACTGGCCAGCCGAGGCGTTCGCGAAGACCACGCGCCCGGTTCGGTCGGTGGCGAGCATTGGGGTCGAAGCCGCGTCGAACAACGCGCGGCGGTCGGCGATCTCTTGAGTGAGCCGAGCGATTCGCTCGACGATGAGGCCGCGTGAAGAGGTAAGTTGCACGGTTGACGCCGTGGGGCCAGCGTCGGCGGTTCCCGTGTCAGCATTCTGCAATCCTAACTCTTGGAGCAACTCCTCGGCGGAGTCGTCAATACCCGCGGCGATGCGGTGACGCCTCGCCGCGCCAACGCCGACAATAATGCTCGCCGCGGCGGCCACCAATGTTACAATCACGGCTAAGGGCTGGCTGGCACTCCGCAGAGCCACCGCTACCCACATCGCCGCGGCGGGGAGCCAGGGTGCGAGGATCGACATCGCTTCGGTGAAGGGCAGGCTGCGGCGAGGGTGGGGCACAAGAGGTAGTGGTAAAAGAACGTTGAAATACAGGCGGCTGGGAGGCGGAGAGACAACTTCTAACTTGTCTAGACTTAAGTTTATGCCGGGGCGCGTAACGCGGCGGACCTCGAGCACTCTCCTTGCTTTGTGTTTATTAGAAGATGAGGGGGAGACAGGCGGGACCGCAGCCGGAGAAGTCAGGGCTCGCCGATTTCGTCATCAGAGCCTGGTTCAGGGCTGATGCGGTAACCCACGCCGCGAACGGTTTTGAGTAGATTAGCGCATCCGACGAGCTTCTTGCGGATGGCGGTCATGTGAACATCGATGGTACGTTCGGTAACGGTGACCCCCGGCCCCATGGCCCGTGACATGAGTTTTTGGCGGCTGAGGACGCGCCCGTTTTCTTGAGCGAGTGAGGCGAGCAGGCGAAACTCGGTGAGTGTTAACTTCACCGACTCGCCGAGCGAAAAGACTTCGTGGGTGTCAAGGTTAAGTTCGACGCCGCCCACTTGCATGAGCCCGCTGGGGGCTCCGGACCGGGACGAACGACGCAGGAGCGCCTGGACGCGGGCAATGAGCACTTTCATCGAAAAGGGCTTAGGGACGTAATCGTCGGCACCGACGGTCAGGCCGACTATCTGGTCAACCTCCTCGCCCTTTGCGGTGAGCATAATGATGGGAATGTGGGCGGTATGCGGATTGGCCCGGATGCGGGAGGCGACTTCGGTGCCCGAGATTTCGGGGAGCATCACATCGAGGAGGATGAGATCGGGCGCGCGGGCTGCAATGAGATCAAGCGCTTGCTTACCGTTAAACGCGGTGGTGACCTCGAAGCCAGACCGCTTAAAATTATAAACGAGCAGCTCGGCGAGGTCGCGTTCGTCATCGACGACGAGGATGTGCTTGGGAAGAGCCATAGGAAATTCGGGAGCGAAAGGTGAAAGAAATCTGAGAATAAGCCTACACCGACATTCTTAACCTGGTGTTTGGATTTGATTAAAAAATCACTCAAAAATGCTAACTTATAGCTAACAAAGAGATGGTGGAAAGTTGTCGGCGGAAAAAAGTTGCGTGGCGTGACGCATGAATTTTTTAAAACTTGCGGGGCGGGCTTGACTGAGCAGCAGAAGCAACTGACCTTCGTAAGTACCCTATTTCTAGGGGTTTACGACGCGGCATGCCTCGATAACTCTAGTTAAAATGGTTTTTGTTTGGGCATTTGTATCGGGGAGGGCGGAAGAATTTTGTTGAGAAGGTGCTCAAGTTGCCGATTCGGAGCACGATAGTTTGTGTGTGCTAGCAATTGCGCAAGTTCTGCGAGAATGTTAGTGGACACAAGGCAGCGGACCCGGTATCGTTGTCCCCTCAGGCCTGAATGGTTCTGAGACGTTGGTGCCAGATGAGCCGTCTCGGACGCGAGTGGGCAACCAGAGTCGGCGCGGGCGAAGGCCCGATGCTGCGAGGATGCCGACGAGTCGATGACGGATAGTGTAAGCGATAGTTGAAGATAATCGTAAGTTTGAATCTTAAGTGCGGGGCTGCGGAGAAACGCCCAAGGTTACGACGCTTAAGCAAATGATTCGAAGCGACGCTCTTGCCGGGACTAGCAGCTAGGTGCGCGTGGGAGCGTAAGTTACAGTGATGGTGCGAAAGTGCGGGAAAGAAGCGAGTAAAACCGTCGGGCTTGGGAAACCAAGCAAGACGCACATCTCAGGGGCAGCATTGACCGACTCTCAATCTGAGGCTGGTTATGCAAAACGACGGCGAGCGCTGGCAATCGGAAACGAAAGCTCTGCCGCCCTCAACGTGGCAGTGGTCCTGAGATGTAATCACTTCGTCGCTCATAAAGCGGCATCCGGCACCTGAGTCTTAGTAGGAACCATCGGGTATCAAAGCGGCGGCCTACCAAGGTAGGGTGCCGAGCGTTGAGCTTGATTGGGCATTGAGTCTGAAAAACAGTTCGGCGCGGTTGCCGGGCTGGTAATAGAGTGGAGGTTCTGGCCTGGGTTGGGAACTGGCACAGAGCTGGGGCACATGGTTGGCGGTAGGCGTTACCCCGCTGCCACGCCTCTGTTTTTCACAAAGTTTGGTAGAAAGTCATTTCAACAAGGAGTTGGTACAGATGACGCAGATCAAGAAGCTTGTAATGGTTGCCGGTTTTGCTGCCAGCGTTGCCGCGTCGGCTTTCGCATCCGACAACAGCCGCGCCTATGCCGCTGAACTCGTGAGCGATGCCGGAGCCCGCGTTAGCCTCCTCGATGGTGGCTCGGGTTACGATAAGAATGGTTTCATGATCGGCTCCGCCGATGGCCAAAACGCGCTTTACATCTTTGGTAGCGCGCAGATTCGTTATTACGCCAACTTCCGCGACACCGCGGTTAACGAAGGCGATGACGACACCAACGACTTCACCCACGGTTTTGAGAACCGTTTGACCCGTATCGGCGTCAAGGGCAGCGTCTGGGATAAGGCCTTCACCTATCAGGTGCGTGGCGAGTTCAACAACACCGGCGGCTTCAACCTCGAAACCGCCTTCGCCAAGTACACTTGGGATAACGGCTTCGGTATCGTTGCCGGTCAGTTCAAGCACCCCCTCTTCCGCGAAAGCCTCGTTGATAACGAGTATCAGCTCGCGGTTGAGCGCTCAGTCGCTGAAGGCCTCTTCAGCGGTGGCTACAGCCAAGGCATCCAGTTCACTTACGCTGCTGAAGCTTTCCGCCTTTGGGCTGGCTTCACCGACGGCCTGAACAGCGCTAACACGCCGTTCAATAGCGGCATCACTCGCTCAGGTTTCACCGAACGCGGCGAAGCTGACTACGCCCTCAACGCTCGTGGTGAGTTCAAGGTTGCTGGCTCCAACTGGGAGCGCTTTGACGACTTCACCTCATGGCAGTCTGCAGAAGACTTCGGCCTGATCATCGGTGCTGGCGTTCACTGGCAGGACACCGGCGATACGGGCGGCACGGGCGGCCTCGATGCAGACGGCAACCCCGTCCCCGCACTTCAGAACCTCACCTACACCGTTGACGTGCAGGCTGAAGGCCAGGGCTGGAACGCCTTTGCCGCGTTCATCGGTACCCACCAGGATACTGATATCGCAGACGCCAATGCCGCGGACAACTTTGGTCTTGTTGTTCAGGCTGGTATCTTCGTAACCGAGCAGGTTGAACTCTTCGGTCGTTACGATGGCGTCTTCTATGACAGCGGTAGCGGTACCGATGGCGAAGATGAGATCGATGATCAGCACTTCGTGACCGCCGGCGTCAACTACTACCTCTCCCCCGAGAGCCACGCCGCGAAGTTCACCGCCGACGTAATCTACGGCATCGAAACCACCAACCCCCTCTTTGCATCGGCAGACCCCGACGTTGTGGGTAGCTCATCTGGTGGCCTCGCTGGCACCACGAACTACGGCATCCTCGGCAACCCCGACGATGGCGAGTTCGCTCTTCGTCTCCAGCTTCAGATCGTCTATTAAGTCGCCGGTAAGTTGTGCCAGGTTTTTAACCTAGCACTGAGCTCGCGACTGCTACATAAAAGTTACATTTAGTTTGTTACTTTCAACGACCCCGGCCAACGCCGGGGTCGTTTTTTATGGTGGGGGTATTAGGGCGATGTTGGCAAGCCGCGGCACCGATGTGGGCACCAACGGCGTTTGCTCCGAACATAACCGAGGAGGTCCACGGAGCCTCCGCGCCCGCTGCTTAATAGGTAGTTACGCAGACGCCGCGGCGGATGGGGGGGATGGATCGGTTTCCGCAAGGTCGGCGACCGCTTCGCTCGATCGTTTTTGAGGGCTGCGGCGGGCTAAACCCTAAGAGTTGCTGTCGCGGCGTTTGCCAAGCCCTCGCCGTACAACTGTGCGAGGGTAGCTCGCGCACTGGGCACATACCGGCGCGTCTGTTCCGCGCTCATGCCAACATAAGCATTCGGGTCGAGCAGGTTGGTCCAGTTCAGCTCGCATCGCAGCGGTCCGCCCCGCGCGGCTCCAAAGAACGCGGGGTCTTGGGCGAGCCGCTCGAGCAGGTCGTTGGGCAGCGCCTGAACTTTTATACGCCTCCCGGATTCTTGCGCGTGCTTACGAATAAGCTCGTGGTATTCCTGCCGGTCGCCCCCTTCGCTCACTACCGCCAGCAAAATGTTCTCGGTCGCCATAAATGGCAGCTCCGCGAGTAGATTATTTCTTACAGTTGCTTCGTGTACGATCAGCCCTTTGGCGACGTTGTGCATGATGTCCAGGCATCCATCGGTAGCGAGGAAGGCTTCGGGCAATGTTAAGCGACGATTAGAGGAGTCGTCGAGCGTTCGCTCCAGCCATTGCACGGCGGCAGTGTCATAAGTATTCCCAACGAGATTCATGACAAAGCGTGCCAGCCCGCACATGCGCTCGCAGCGCATCGGGTTACGTTTATAGGGCATGGCGGATGAACCGATCTGGTGCGCTTCGAACGGCTCATCGAGCTCCTTACGGTTGCATAGCAGGCGGATATCGGTGCCGATTTTGTGCAGTACCGCCGCGATGGAGGCGAGCGCGCTGATAACGAAGGTATCGATGACGCGCGGGTAGGTCTGGCCGCTGATCTCGTAGACGCGGCCTAAACGCGGATCGGCGCGGAAGGCCTGCACCGCCACGTCTTCGAGCACCGAAAGTTGATTCAGTTGCGTCGCCGCGACATCGCGGGGCGCGTTCTGTGGTTCAAACTTCATCAACGACGCGATGGCCGCCTGGGTGCCGGTGGCGCCGCGCAAGCCCCGCATCCGCACCGATTGCGCGAGCACACACGCCAAATTGTCGCGAGTTAAGTCTAGGTCGTGGGCCCACATGGCCGCACGACGACCCACGGTGACGGGCTGGGCGGGCTGATAATGCGTGAACCCGAGCGTTGGAAGGTCGGCGAAGCGCTCGGCGAACTCCAGCAGCGCGAGCACCGCGACAGCGCACTTATGTTCGATCAGTTGCCCGGCCTCGAACAATAAATTAAGATCTGCGTTGCAGACGACATCCTGGCTCGTGAGGCCCAAGTGGATGATTCCTCGCGCATGAGGGCACGATTCACCCAGCGCGTGAACGTGCGCCATGACATCATGGCGAAGTTCGCGCTCGTAGTGCTCGGCGCGATGTAACTCATCATCGGTAATGCCCCCTGGCTTCTCAACCGCTGCCGCCAGTTCCGCTACTTGCGCGGCTGTCACCGGCAACCCCGCTTTGTGCTGAGCCGCGGCGACGGCCAACCAGATTTTGCGCCACTGGTTGAACTTATGCCGCGACGACCAGATCGCCAGCATCTGCGGACTGGCGTTGCGCGAGGCGAGAGGGCTTGTGTAGGTATCGTAAACGTTGGTCATGGTGCGGAGCGGGGTGTCAGTTTGAGCGAAAGGCTCGGGCGTCGTTTTGAAGGGTAAGGCTTGCAATCGCCTTCACCGCACCGGAGATCAGCGAGAGGTGGCTCACCGCCCCAAACTCCCAAGCTTCAGGGCGTGAAAGGTGATGCCCGCCCCGCCGCGTCTGCATCGACTTTCAAGAAATCTATTCTGAAGGTGCCCCGACGTTTGCAATATGTTAAGGTGCAAACCCGCACGCGACGTTCGCAACGCCGGTATTTGTCAGGGCATCGGCAACGTCAGAATAATATAGATCGACTGCGTAAATTTCATGCACTTTACATCTTGTGAAGCGCATAAACTTGTTGAGTAGCTCGATTGCTTTGGCGGCACAAACTTGCCTTTTGGCAGCACCTGTTGCGAGTGTGATATCTAGGCGAGCGACGAGATTGGAACATTTCGTCGGATTGGGTGGTATGGATCAGGGTAGAGTTGTTCTCAGGAACAACTGATGGAACAGTAGAGCAAAAGTGTCGAGTGTTTTAATTTAGTTAGGGGAGCTTGCGATGGCACCCGCCATCGGGCCGATTGGCCTCAACGTTTTCAACCTTGCTTTGCCGCCAACAAACCGGCGCGTAAAGCCTAACGGAGTTCTGCTATGACGGGCGATTTTCGAGACGATCGGTCCTACGGCCCCCAGAACCGCGGCCTAGGAGGCCGCGGGAGGGATATTAGGAGTGATGGACGCGGCGACGGCGCGGCACGCAGTGCTCCCTACAACGGCGGGCGAAGTGGCGACGGCCCCAACGCCGAGCGACGTGGGATACCCCTTTCCGAACTAGACCCAACAACGACCGACGCCTCTCGCAAGGCCATCGGGGCAGCCATCGAAGTCCATAAGGCACTCGGGCCGGGCTTCGCGAAGGAGGTGTACGCCGCGGCGGTCCGCCTTGAGCTGGACGCTTTGGGTGTAAAGTACGAACTCGATCACGAGTTCCCGGTGAGCTACAAGGGCAAGCAGATCGGTTCGACCACCGCGCCGATGTATGTCGAAGGGCGATTCTTGCTGGATGTGGCGAGCCGCCCGGAGCCCGTGACTACGCACGAGCGTCTTGTGATGCGGTCGCAGTTGAAAGCCGCGAATCTTGATCTGGGCCTCATCATCAACTTTGGCGAACGCCGCCTGAAGGATGGCTTGGTCCGCGTCGTCAACGTCGAGAAGATCACGAAGGAGAAGGGTCTTTCGTTTGATCATGACGAAGATGGCCCCGTCGCCCATAGCGAGCCTAGCGACACCGGCGAGATGGCAGACTTTCGCTAGAAGGTCGCTGGCACCCTCACGCTGCTGATTTTTAGCTCCGAAGGTGGGCGAGGTTATACTTATTGGGCCAGTTCCCCGCTTTGAATACGGTGGACGGGGTGGGCGTTGGCTCCGCGATAATGAGTCGCCTGATCACGCTGAACGCGACGGCTGCCCTCATCGGTACCCTTTTCAGATTGAACACTTATGATGCAGCGTGTGGTGATTACGGGTATGGGCTGGGTGACTCCTTTGGGGATTGACTTAGCTTCGACGTGGGCGGCGCTGCTCGCGGGCGAGAATGCTGTTGCTCGAATCCGCGGCTTTGACGCATCGTCGTTTGCGACCGATTTCGCCGCGGAGGTGAAGGACTTTGACTTCCAACGCGAGTTCGCGGGTGATGCGGTTCCGCACGCGCAGAGCAGCCGCTGCACGCAGTTTGCGCTGGTCGCGGCGAGGCGGGCCTGGGAGATGGCGGGGCTGGACCGGTTTGCGCAGGGTGGTAGCAACGTAACATTTGATCCCAGCCGCATGGGCATGTACATGGGGGCCGGAGACGGCCCATCGAGCATCGGGTGCTTCGCGGCGAGCACGCTCGCCGCGAGTGATGCGCAGGGCCGGGAGCTTAACGACGCCGCGTGGCTGGCATCCGCGATGTCAACCTTTAACTCCGACTCGGAGTTTGAGCAGGAGCCTTGCCAAACATTACAACACATGGCCGATGCCTTTGGCCTGCAAGGCCCGGCGTTTAACTGCATGACGGCGTGCGCTGCAAGCACGCAGGCCATCGGTGAGGCCTTTGAGATTTTGCGACGAGGCGAGGCTGATCTTATGTTCGCTGGCGGTGCTCACAGCATGATCCATCCGCTGGGGATGACGGGCTTTATTCGCCTGACGGCGATGAGCCAGCGTCGGGGGCAGTTTGAGACCGCGGCGAGGCCCTTTGACCAATCCCGCGATGGTTTTGTTATGGGTGAGGGAGCGGCGGTGCTGGTGCTCGAATCTTTGGAGCATGCGCGTGCTCGTGGGGCGCAGCCGCTGGTTGAGATCACGGGTTATGGCAGCAGCGCGGATGCCTTTCGCATTACTGATATCCAGCCCGACGGCAAGGGTGCAGTCGCGGCGATGTCGCAGGCGTGCGAGCAAGCAGGCATCCGCCCGCGAGAGGTGGGGGCGGATGGGCGGCCACTCGTACATTACATTTCCGCGCACGGCACGGGCACGCAGGAGAATGATCGCATTGAAACCCGCGCCGTGAAAACGTTGTTTGGCGAGCTTGCCCCGCGGGTTCCCTTTAGCAGCGTCAAAAGCATGATGGGGCACTTGATTCAGGCCGCGGGTGCGGCTGAGTTAATTACGTGCGTGCAGGCAATCCGCACGGGGTTTGTGCCCCCCACGATGAACCTCCACCACGCCGATCCGCAGTGCGATCTTGATTACGTTCCCAACGCCGCCCGCGACCTGCGGCCCGTGGGCGGCGTAGATGTCTGCCTCTCCAACAGCTTTGGCTTTGGTGGACAGAATAATACGTTGTGCGTGGAGCGTTTCCGGGACTAGGGAGTGCCGCGGGCTTTGATGGAACCTGAGCAGGCACAAGTTCATAGATAAGTTGGATAACATAAGATGGTACTCCGGACTAAGAGTTGTTAGTTGTGCGCAGCGGCGAACTGGGCTACATCCGCGGCGTCCACCGAGTTATCGTTATTCAGGTCCGCCATCAGACTTTCCGCAGCGTAATGTGTAAAGAAGATTACTGCATTATCGCCGGTGACATCGCCGCTGAAGTTAATATCCGCGCCAACTGGCGATGGATCGCTCGGCGGAAAATAAGCCATTCCGCTTTCGCCGCCGCCGCGTTGGTTGTGTGGACCGCGACAACGCCCGACCACCCCTGCTAACGTGAATTTACGAAACGATTGCACGAGAGTCTCCCTAAACGATTTCCTGTGCGGCAAGATGAGCAGCCGTCCTCACGACACGCTGAGAATAACCAAAATGGTGCGGGAATTCAAGTTAAGATTTTAAGAAGTGGATGGGTTATTGGGCGGAGCGATTGCTGAGATTGCTGCGTTGCGCGGCGAGGGATTGGGCTTGATGGGGCTAACCTGCGACGCGGCTAGCCTCGCACTGACCGCTTCCTATACATCAAGCGAGTCTGTAAGCTCGTCCGACATAACATTCCTCAGAGAGCACTCGGCGTGGTACGTTCCAAATCCACCAACGCAGATGAATGGCCGCAGCGGCATGGAGTGTTAATTGGCCGACTTGAGCATTCACTTCCTTTTGCTTAGTACGGTCGCCTTGAACGCCGTGGCAGGGGCAGACTACTTGACTAGCCCCAGTGGGTTCTGCTGCCAGCGACCATCCCGCACTATACTTTCGTGACTCGGTTGCCCGCACCTTGAACCCTTATGGAATTCAGCATCATCTCAATCGGCGCGCTGGCATGGAACCCTCTGTGGAACGAGCGCACTCCGATGCGGACCGGGCATTCGACCACTACGCTGGTCACTTCTGGTAAGTTCAAGCTGCTGGTTGATCCGGGGCTGCCATCACCCGCTCTCGCGGCGAGGTTGGCCGAGCGGGCCAACCTCAAGTTTGAGGACATTACCCATGTCTTTCTGACCCAGTTCCACCCCGATTGTCGCAGGGCCATTCAGTCGCTTGACGGTGCCAAGTGGCTGATTTCATCCACCGAGCGTGAGACGATGGGGATGCACCTGGGCCAGAAGGCCAAGCACCTGGCACAAACGGGCGACCAGGGCGATTTGTTAAGTCTGCTCCAGACCGACTTGGGAATTCTCCAGCGCTGTGAGGCCGCGGAAGATGCGGTGGTGGAAGGGGTGGACCTATTTCCGCTGCCGGGGGTCACGCCGGGGCTGTGCGGGTTGCTGCTTTCGGGCCTGCGGCACACGATCTTAATTTGTGGGGATGCGATTCCCTCTCAGGAATACCTTGATCAGGGCAAAACTCTGCCTACGGCCATCGATATCGAGCAGGCTAAGGAATCGTTCCAGGAAGCGGTTGAAATCGCCGATCTGCTCATCCCCGGGCGGGATAACTTAATTGTCAATCCCACCAAGCGGGCGTTCTAGGAGTCACGGGTTGGGTCAATCGCGCGGAAGAGTGGCCTGCGGCCGAGCGCATCGCGGTAGGAAGCGAACAATACTCCGCGATGGCACGGGTACGATGAATACGCGGTGGCGCGGTCACCGGGCCGCGTTGCGTCGGCTGGTCGGTTGAAATTCCGCTATGTCGCAGTTTGTTCGGGCATCTTCTCAGTTCTTCTTTCTCGCCGCGAAGGCCGATGGGGGCCGCACGGTGGGGGTGCGTCGCGCTCGTGATCAGCGGCACCTGGGGGAGCAGTTACGTCGCGAGCGGCTGGTGGCGCTGCGGGTCTGGATGTTGCCTGCGTGGGCGTCGACGTCGGATCAAGTTTCGTTGCGAGACCAAGGGGAGTTGCACACACAGCTCGCACAGCTTCTCACCCGCGGGGTGCCGTTGGTGGAAGCGTTAGAGGCCACGGCCAAGTCGGTGGCACCTTCGACCGCCCCGCGCGTGGAGCGGATGCGTGAGCAGGTGTCGGCGGGTTCGTCGTTTTCAGACGCCGCGGCGTCTACAGCAATGTTTGATTCGGTAACGATCGCGGTGTATCGCGCGGCGGAGCGGTCGGGCGATCTGGGTGGGGCGGCGAAGCAACTGGCGGCGACGACGCGCCGGCAACTGCGCATCAGCGGCAAGGCGGGGACGCTGATGATCTACCCGGCGATCGTGCTCTCGCTGAGTGTAATTGTTTCGGTGCTTATGTTGGCCTTTGTGCTTCCCAATATTGGCAAGTCGCTTAAGGATATGGGCGCGAGCCTGCCGTGGTTTACCGACGTGCTGATGACTATCGGCGTGTTCATGCGGGGCAACCTGCTGTGGCTGGGGGTGGGGTCGCTGGCGCTTATTACAATCGCGATCGGGCTGCGCAAGCTGATTGGCATGTTGGTGGCGAGGGTATCGCGCCGGGTGCCGCTGCTGCGGGATGTGGTATTAACTCAGGAATCGGCGAGGTTCTTCACGGTGATGGCCGCGATGACGCGCAGTGGCGTGACGCTAGCCGATGCCTTGGGCACGGCGGTGGGGGCGCTGAGCCACCCGATCTTAAAGTTACAACTCGCCTCGATGCGCACGAAGCTGATTGAAGGGGGGAATCTGCGGAGCTTAATTGATACAGTGAGCGCGCTGCCGCTGCCCACACGGCGCTTGCTGATGGCCGCCGAGCGCGCGGGTGACTTGGATAGCGCGTTTGAAACGCTCGCGGGGGACATGACCGAGGAGCTGGAACGTAAGAGCGACCGGCTGCTCGCAGCGATGGAGCCGCTGCTGATCGTGGGGATGTTTCTGCTGATTGGGACGTTGGTAATATCTATCATGGTGCCATTGATGCAGGCGACATCAGGGGCGATGGGGCGGTGATGCGCGGTTGGCTTACGCGGGCGCGCACGGGCGCGGGCGGACTGTGAGTTGCGACTGCGGGTTCAGTTCACTGCCGACTGCGAGAACACACAGTTAGCCGTAAAAGAATAACGCGGGGGAGAAACCCCGCGTTAGTGCTAACTTAAATTATAACTGGTAAACGGGTATGCTCGCCCGGGTTAGAGTTGCTCGTACTTCAAGAACTCCTACGCGTTTGCTTCTTGGCGGTCACGGCTGGAACGACCGCTGCGTTTGCGGCCGTTCTCGTCGAGGATCTTCTTGCGCAGACGGATGGAGCTGGGAGTTACTTCGACAAACTCATCGTCCTCGATGTATTCGAGCGAATACTCGAGGGTTAACTTTCGGGGAGCCTTGAGCACGATGGTCGCCTCTTTGCTCGCGGCTCTTACGTTGGTAAGGTGCTTGAGGCGGGTGATGTTGACGGTGAGATCGTTATCGCGGTTATGTTCGCCCACGATCTGACCGGTGTAGACCTTCTCGCCGGGGAGCACGAAGAGCACGCCGCGATCGGCCAGGGCTTCGACCGCGTGGCCGGTGACGGGGTTGGTTTCAAGACTGATGAGCACGCCCAGCTTGCGGTGAATGGCGTCGGCGGTCAGAGGGTCAAACCGCAGGAACGAATGATGCAGGATGGCCTGGCCCTGGGTGGCGGTGAGTGCCCGGCTGCGCATGCCGATGAGACTGCGGCTGGGAATCTCAAACTTAAGATGGGTCACCGTGTCGCCACGAGGTTCCATCTTCTTGACTTCGCCGCGGCGGCCGCCCACCAGCTCCATGATCGACCCCACGGTGTCGTTGGGAGTATCGATGACGAGCTCTTCGATAGGCTCGCACTTGACGCCGTCGATTTCTTTGATGATTACCTCGGGCTTGCCTACCGAGAGTTCAAAGCCCTCGCGCCGCATGGTTTCAATTAAGATTCCGAGTGAGAGCACGCCACGCCCCGAAACCATGAACTCGTCGGCGGTGCGGCCGGGCTCGATCCGCATGGCCACGTTCTTTTCGAGCTCTTTGTAGAGGCGCTCGCGGATCTGGCGGCTGGTAACATAATCACCTTCGAGTCCCGCGAAGGGCGAATCGTTGATGCGGAAGAGCATCGTCATCGTCGGTTCTTCAACCCGCACCGGCGGCAGGGCCACGGGGCTTTCGATTGAAGCGATGGTGTCGCCGATGTCCACCGATTCAAGCCCGACGATGGCGCAGAGGTCGCCGGCTTCGACTTCGGCGACTTCGATGCGCTTAAGCCCGGTGAACTGCAATAGCTGAGTCACCTTCGAGATGATCTTAACCCCATCGCGCTTCATGATGCAGACCTGACTGCCGGACTTGACCCGCCCGTTGAAGACGCGACCGATACCGATGCGGCCGACGTATTCGTTATAATCGATGTTCGTAATCAAGCACTGAAGCGGCTTGTTGGTATCGGCGGGGGGCGCGGGGATTTCGTTAACAATCGCCTCGAAGATCGCGCGAAGGTTGGTCGGCTTGTCGGCCCCGGTGGGCACGGGCCATTCCCGGGTTGCCCAGCCATCGCGGCCGGTGGCGTAGATAATCGGGAAGTCCAGGGCGTGATCCTCGGCGCCCAACTCTACGAGCAGGTCAAAGACTTCGTTAATTACTTCTTGCACCCGCTGGTCAGAGCGGTCGCACTTGTTGATAATCACGAGGGGCTTGAGGCCGGCTTCGAGCGCTTTGCCGAGCACGAACTTGGTCTGGGGCATCGCGCCTTCGGAGGAGTCCACCAGCAGGCAGCACCCATCGGCCATGCGGAGCACCCGCTCCACCTCGCCGCCGAAATCGGCGTGGCCCGGCGTATCAAGGATGTTAATTCGATAATCCTTACCATCCAGCGCGGTGTACATGACGGCGCAGTTCTTCGCCAGAATCGTAATTCCACGCTCACGCTCCAGCGGGTTGCTGTCCATGATCAACCCGTGCTGGCCGCCCTCCAACTTCTCAAGCTCACCGGAGCGAAAGTTGCCCGATTGCTTGAGGAGGTTGTCGACCAGCGTGGTCTTTCCATGGTCAACGTGTGCGATGATTGCGACGTTGCGGATAAGCTCGTTACGCGGCGTGGCTGATGATTTACCGGCGTTGGTGGCGGATGCAGTTGACATAATCTAACTCGTTTCAGTTCTGGCTACGCTCGCACGGGCGGTGCGAACAAAATATTCAAGATCCCCCCGCCCGTTCTATTGGTCTGGTTCTATTCGTCTGGCAAACAAGAATCGCGTTGGCACCAGATAACTCGGCAGCGCCATCGCCCCCAAGCCACCCAGCGGCACGTTAGCAATCTGTTCGCAAAGCAACCCCCTCATCGCTTGCGGCCTAGGTAATGGATCGGGATCACTAACCGGGTCGCTCCAATAGTAGGATGCGCCAGATTAAGGCGTGAGGCGGCTGGGTAAGTCTGACCCGGAGCGCGTAACTAAGGCTTCGGGCAGATATCCGGCGGCCTCGATCAGAGCCTGGACGCTGGCGAGTGGTTAAAATGTACGGCCCAGCAAGGTATGAGGACCGCGTCACCGCGAGAGGTGGGTAGATCCACGTACTTACCTAATGGCTGGGGTCACTTGTTGACCGGCGCGGTCATTACGAGGTCACTTGTGTTAGGTGACATGCTGCCACCTGGTTTTTCAACGCTGATCGCAAACATCTCGGCGTTAGCGACATTGAGAGCTGGCTTAATCTCGATGATGTACTCGCCATCGGTGGCGGTTGCATCGGCCGTACGCACATCAAAGACACCGGCGGTGGTGGGGATCGCGCCGTGTTTCTTGTCGAAGACCCACAACTGGAACTGCTCAATGGCGGGATCATTGGGCTTGACGCCCTTAAACTTAATAAAGCCGGTCTGCTGCCGGTCGTTCCAAATCACGCTGCCGGTTACCCCCGCCTTGCTCCGCTCCCCCATCGGGGTCCAAGCAAGCGTCACAGTCCCCGCTTGAGCAACCAAAGCCGCCGCTCGGTCATTCAGCCCCTGCACCGCCGGTGGGCGAGTGTTCACATAGGTGAACGCCGCAAATGCGATCGAAGCCGCGGCTACCAGCCATCCCGCAAACCCCAAGCCGCCTCCCGACCCCGAGACGGTGTTAGACTGACCATTCTGGTTCATGCTTAAGCCGGTTGAAGGATTAAGGCTAGTATCGGGAGCGATTCGCCCAGCGACTGCTGCATCCGGGCCATTCTGTGCCACGCTGGATATTACTGGAGCACGCTGTGATGCGTCGATGCCGACCTTTTCGCCGGTGTTCTGGGCATTTTCGCGTGCACTCTCGCGTCCGCGTTGCAGCAAACGTGCTTTGACATCGCTCGGCATCGTTGACTTGGGGCCGGCCGCCGCCAAAGTCGCAGCACCGATCGACATTCCGATGGAAAGTTCGTCAACAACCACGCCGCGTTCATCGGTTAGCCGGGGCACGCGCCGAACTAAAGCATCGAGTTCGTACTGCTCGTTTGTGGTAAGGATCCCACCGCTTAGCGCATCGCTAAGAAGGTCTGCGAGCCGAATTGAGTCAGCGGTAAAGTTCACGGGTTCGGTCGGTCGTCCGGCAAGGTTCAGGTGCTTCACGTCATTATTCATGAGCCACCTCCTTTGCCTGCGGTCTTACTTATTCCACCTGCCAGAGCTTCGCGCAAGTGCGCCAAGCCGCGGCGGATCCGGGTCTTTACGGTTCCAAGTGGAACGTCCATCACGCTTGCGATCCGTTCATGCGTAAAGCCTTGGTACAACGCGTACCAAAGAACATGCTTTTCGTCCGGCTCTAACTCATGGAAGGCCTCGGCAGCTTTGCGAACATCATCGCCGAACGCGGTGACCTCTCTTGAAGGCGACTTTGCCTCGATCATCGCGGCACCGTCATCTAGCTGCACGGTCCGCCGGGCCTGCAAACGGCGCTGCCGATCAATCAACCTCCGGTGTGCGATGGTGGCGATAAAAGCCGGTTCACTCCCCATTGAAGGGTCATACCGTGCTGCAAACCGCCATACTTCTACAAAGACTTCTTGAACCGCGTCTTCGAGGTCGTCCCCGAAGCCCTTGAGGTATCTCTCCGCGAGTCCCCAGATGGTGCCGCCGTATTCGTCAAGGCATAGCGCAACGGCCAAATGGTCGCCCGCGGCTATGCGTTGAAGGAGAGGTTCGGCCATCCGTATATTTCGTTCTAAGCGGTGAGAGAGAGAGTCAGGTTGGACGGGTTCCAACCAGAACTCCATCGTACCGCGTCAAACTCTTCTCAGCGGTACTAGTCTTTCGGGATTGAAGCGGTCGCGGATGGCGACACCATTGTTTTACCTCAAGGTCCGGCGGTTAGGCTGAAGCAAGATGCTTGGTTTTTATCCAAAGCTGCCTGGTTGAGCAAGGCTGACGGACTGCTTTGCCAGTCTTTAACGGCAACTCACTGCACTGCAGTAGCGCGGTAACTAAAACAGGTCGTTCGAGCTGGCAGAGGGAAACCCTCCTCTTAGGCCTGATACCCTGCGTCTTCTATGCACATTAGCGTCGCCTGGCTCAACTCGTTACTCGCACCCGCATCGCCAGTACTCTTAGCTGATGAGATCGAAAACGCGCTGATGAATCTGGGATTTCCTAGCGAAGGCCGCGAGGTGAGCCCTAGCGGCGATGTGGTTCTGGACGTTGAGGTCACCAGCAATCGGGGCGACGTGCTTTCTCACGTTGGAATGGCAAACGAGATCGCGGCGAAGTACGAGCGCGTTATCGTGCTCCCTCATGTTCCCGCAGCGGCAGTCAGCGATCAGCCTTCCAATCTAACCGTTGAAAATTACGTCCCTGGCGACTGCCCCCGATTTACTTCCCGTGTCATTCGTGGAGTGAAGGTGGGCCCCAGCCCCGCATGGCTGCGAGAGCGGCTCGAATCCGTTGGCCAGCGATCAATCAGCAACGTTGTAGATATTACAAACTATATTTCGCTTGAACTGGGCAATCCTTGCCACGTCTTTGATCTGAGCAAGCTCGCTGGAAATAAGCTCATTGTTCGCAATGCTTATGATAAAGAACGATTGACTACCTTGGATGGTAAGGTACGGGTGCTCGCAGAGGATCAGATCGTCGTTGCGGATGAGCAGCGTGCCCAGAGCCTCGCAGGAGTGATGGGCGGGGCCGATTCGCAGGTAAGCAGTGAAACTACTGATGTTGTGCTTGAGATGGCCACCTGGGAACCCGCGGCGGTACGGCGGGCTGCTCGAGCTCACCAGTTACGCACCGATGCCAGTTATCGGTTTGAGCGCACCGTCGATGCTCGAACGATCGACGCTGCGGCGGAGCGCGCGGCCGATTTGATTGTTCAGGTCGCGGGCGGCGCGCGCTGTGGCCGAGCGATCGATGTGGGTCAGCCTCAAGCGCGCGCGGCTGGTGCGGGTTCGCAAGACATAATCAATGCCGAGTCTGGTCGGCTTATGATTACACTTCGCCCAGCGCGGTGCAATCAGATTCTGGGCGCTGAACTCACCCTTGCGGAAATGGTGCTGTTGCTGGAGCGATTGCGAATCCGATGTTCGCCCTCGCCCGATGGGGGCATCCTTGCGGCGGTTCCTTTTGATCGCCGCGACCTCACGCGGGAAATAGACTTAATTGAAGAGATCGCCCGCCTTCGCGGCCTTGACCAGATTGAGGTGCTCGATGCGATCCCTGTGCGCATTCGCCCGCCGCAGAATAATCAGGTGGCCAGGCGCGAGATGGCCGCGACGCTTACCGGCCTTGGTTTTTACGAAACAGTCACGTTTTCGTTCATCTCGCCGCAGGCAGCGGCCGCGTTTGTGCCGGCGGGACTGCAACTCATTCAGGTGAGCGCGGAGCGACGTAAGTCCGAGCCGGTCTGCCGCCCGAGCGTGATTCCGGGCCTGCTCGCGTGCCGGCGCACGAATCAGCACGGGGGCGTGAAGGTAGCGGGGGGGATTCGGCTCTTTGAAACGTCTGCGGTCTTTGCCCAAGACAGTGCCGGGGTGAGCATTGAGCGTCAGAACCTTGCGCTCCTCCTTGATATTGTGTTCGAAGGTAAGCGGGCCGCGACCGCTGACCTGCAGCGTGGAGTTAAGTTACTGCGGGGTGCCATCGAAGCAACTGTGCGAACGCTGGCCGGGTCGGGTGCTGTGGTAGCCTGCCGGGATGCTAAGCCGCACTGCCAAGGGCTTTCTGAGTTGGGTTACGCTGAAGTTACGCTTGATGGGTACCGAGTAGGCTATCTGGGAATGGTAAACGATGAACAGTTGAAAATGTACGATCTTGGCGGCCCTGTGGCGGTTGCGGAGTTGGGGCTTGCGGAACTACTCGCGCCTTTCCCGCCTCGTGCCACGGTGAGCGTGCCTCCGCAGTTTCCGGGCATTGAGCGGGACCTTTCGCTAATCGTCGATGAGCAGACGACGTGGGATGCCATCAGCGCTCAGTTGTATAGCTCGCCGGATCCGCGGCTCGAAAAGGCGGTTTTCCTTGGGTGCTTCCGCGGCGAACAGATCGGCAAAGGTAAGAAGAGTGTTACAGTCCGCTTATCATTCCGCGATGAGGAACGCACCCTGCGGCATGACGAAATAGACAGCCCGGTGCAAGCGATGACAGAAGCGATGAAGCGAACGCTGGGCGCCACTCTGCGGGTTTAGCGAGCGGGTGCTGTTGCGACTAGTACTATTTTTCAATCGACGGACTCTTCATCGTGCCAAAGCTTAAAGCAGCCGTGATCGTCGGGCCTACCGCGGGCGGCAAGACGCGTCTAGCCGTTGAATGTGCACTCGCCTACCGGGAGCGATACGGGTCCTTCGCAGAAATTATTTCCGCCGACTCGATGCTAGTGTACAGGGGCTTGGACATCGGCACCGCCAAGCCAACCGCAGCGGAACGGCGTGGCGTGGTGCATCACTTAATTGACATCTGCGATCCTGACGAACCTTTCTCGGTGCGAGATTGGCTTACATCCGCTGAGGAGGCGATGGCCGACATCCGCGCTCGCGGGGGCTGGCCCTTGATTGTGGGTGGGACACACTTATATATTAAGTCACTGCTGGAGGGAATGTTTGACGGTCCCGGTGCGGATGAAGTGATTCGGGAGCGCCTCCACGCATTGCCGACCTTGGAACTTCGGCAGCTGCTGGAAACTTTGGACCCAGCCACCGCCGCTCGCCTTCACACGAATGACATACGCCGCACCGTTCGCGCGCTGGAGGTTTTGGAGCTCACGGGCACTCGCATCAGCGAGCATCGTCAGCAGTGGGACAAGGGTGGGGATGCCCGCGACGACTTGGTGCTGTGCGGCCTCGATTGGCCCGTTGAGCTGCTGAACCCCCGGATCAACGCGCGAGTGAGACTTATGGTGGAGTCCGGCCTCGTCGCGGAGGTCATCGCCCTGCGCGAACAGGGCAAGCTGAGCGGGCAGTCTGAACAGGCCCTGGGATATAAGCAGATTCTCGCACACCTTGACGGTCACAGCACGCTTAATGAGGCTATCGAGCAGATCAAAATAGAAACCCGAAGGTTTGCAAAGAACCAGCGAACGTGGGCCAAGCGGCTCCGCACGACGCCCGGCGCGGTTTGGCTGAGTGTTCAAGATGCGTCCGAGCAAGAGTTACAACAGAACATTGCAACCATTCTCGCGTCGTGTATTGCGTTAGCAGACAACGCTACACAGCTATGAGTCAGAGGACTAAAGACCGCAGGTTTGCGCCGCTCTCAACCGAGGGTGAGAACCGGCTGCGCCGCAGAATTTACGCTGCATATACCGTGCTGGTTGTTACATTCGTCTTCCTGGTGGGTCTGGCGCTGGGAATCGGCCGGCCGCGGTGGGTGCTCGGTTGCATTCCCGTGTTGATTGTTGTGAACACGTATGCTTTTTACGCCGTGGCCGCGATGCGCAAAGCAGGTTACGCCGCTCGGGCGCAGCTGCGGGCAGGCGGCTACCGCGTCTGCCTTCAGTGTTGTTACGAACTTCAAACCGGTGAGCAACAGGGCATTTGCTCCGAATGCGGACGGGCTTTCGAGGCTGCGGGGCTCGAAGCTGCGTGGGAGGGCCGCTACAGAGATTTGCTGGCGGAAAATAAGTCCAAGGGAAAGAGCGAGAGGACGTCGCAGTAATACTTATGTTGGGATTCTGCCTCGCCACAGGTTTGTAAAGGGCAGCCGATCTGCGGAGACCAGCGCATCATAATCTTCTACCGTCATGCCGAAGCGAATATGATCTCGCCAGGCGTAGTTAATTCGCAGGTACTTTGTCGCCAGACCCTCATGCCGGAACCCCAGCGAAGTAATCAGCCGGATAGACGCGGTGTTCTCCGGGATGATGTGGGCCTCGCAGCGGTGCAGCTTCGCGGCGTTGAATACGAAATGAACGGCTATCTCGACCGCCGCGGTGGTGTAGCCCTTTCGCGAGTGGGCTGCTCCGATCCAGTAGCCAAATGTGCAGCTCTGCACCGGCCCCCGCATGATGTTACTAATACTGACAGTACCGAGAAGCGCTTCGGTGGGCTTCTCAAAGATAAGATATCGAAGCGACGATTCAACCCGCGAGGTTGCGAGGACGCGTTCAAAGAGGTCGGGGCTCGCCCACTCCTCATCGTCTCTCCCCGGCGAGGTAGACCACCAAGGCTCCAGATGCTTACGACTTTGCGCCACGACGCGGAGGTACTCGTCGCGGTCGGCCGTGCGCGGGTGCCGGAGATATATATTGGGTGGTTGTCGTGGCGGGCCGGTCATGCTGTCAGATGGTAAGTAATGCTTGCGCGAGGCGGGTGAGCGTTGCAGAGTAGATAACGGGCAGTGCGGCTCCAAGGAGGACCAGAGCAAGCAGGGGCCGCAGTGCCGTGTTCAGTGCTGCGCCGTGGTCGGCTGAGTGAGGGCGCCGCGAGGCCCGCGAGGCGAAGGCCAGCACTAAATCCGCCGCCATCAACGCAATCAAGGTTGGGATCGCAAACAGGGCCGCCGCGGCGAACATACGGGCAATTTCGGTCGTCCCCGCGGTTGGCACCCACGCGCCCGCCGCCAGCAAGTCGAAGGAGCTGGAAAGATACGTGAACAAAAGCATTAAGCCACCGCCGCCGCAGAAGCCCGCCGCGAGCACCGCCCCGACTAGCCGCTCAAACGGCGCCCCGGAACCAGCCAGCGCGGACCCAGAATCGAGATCGCCCGGGTCGCTTTCGCCGTGCCCCGCCCCGTACTCTGCCCATGCGCCACCTATTGCGGAATCTATAAGCGTTCCCGCCGCGCGGGCCGCCCCCAAAATACACGTTACAACCAACGTAAGTGCCAGCCCCGTTGCGGCTTGCGTGGAAAGGTAAAGAACCAGCTCGGCATTCCCTGCGGGCACTGCGGCGCGAGGCAGAAGTGTGCTCAAGCCGATACCGATGGCTAATCGCACGGGGAGTGCAACGAGCCGGGAGGGAAACACTCCCGACCAGAGCACCACGGGCACACATCGCAAGCAGATCGCCAGGAATGAAAGTAAAAGGCTCAGCGTCATGACGTTATTGGGGCTGCGTGAGTCGATTGAGCTACGTGAGGAGCAGTTGGCCGCGCTAATGAAGCTGTCGCGACCAGAGATCCACGCCGAATGTAATTATTAACTTAAGTGCCCACACCCCCAGTGCGGCCGCCGCGACGTACATCGCGATTAGCCGGGGAACCGCCGAGATAGTCTGGTCGTGAAGTTGTGAAGCGCTCTGAAAGATTCCTACCAGCAGCGTGGCGGCCGCCCCGGCCAACACCAGTGGAAGCGAAATGAGCGACGCGAGGTACAAAGCCTGTTGTATTTCGATGAAGAGGGGATGGGTGCTTACTTCAATCATGTGTAGTTATACCCCAGTAGGACGCCCTTGAATATAAGCAGCCAGCCCCCCATGGCGACAAACACCAGCAGCTTTAGTGGCAGCGCCACCGAACGCGGCGGCAACGAAGGCATTCCCAGCGCGAGCAAAAAGTTGGCGACGACCAAGTCGATCACTAGGAACGGAAGCAGGATAAACAATGCTCCAACCATTGCCTCGCTCAATTCGGTTAACATGAACGCAGGGGCCCACACAGTGAGGCCATCGAAGGTGGTGGCGCTAAGGTCCGCCGCGTTGGGAATCGCGTTCCCGCGTTCGATCTGCGCAGCTCTGTGCGCTGCGAAAAAGTCGATATGCTCTTGGCTGGCGTTGGCGGCGAGAAACCGTGACAGCGGGCCCAAGTCCATCCCTGCTGCCGGTGCCGCCCCGGGAGCTGCAACAGGTGAGAGCGTTCGCGTCCAGATCGGCCACATCACCACTGTGCTCAGGAGGACCGCACCACAGAAGACTACCACCCCTCCTGGCAGCCGCGGCGTGCCCAGGCCATACGCGACCGCGCTCATCAATATGGTAATTTTTGCAAATGATGTAACAACCGCAAGCAGCAGCGCGCCAAAGACTAAACCTGCCACGGCGCTTCCGGACACCGCCGCACCCGCAAACTCCGCCCCAAAGCCAAACGGCAACGCCGTCGCCTCGCCCTGCGCGAGGGTGAGAGAAGTAGCCAAGGTAAGTAGCTCGGGTAGCATGTGTGAATCAAGTGCGAAACTGAAAGCAATAAGTAAGTCTGTGGTAAGTATTGGAAGGCGGCTTGCCTTGTGCCGCTAGATCAGCTCTGCATTTCTCCTCCCGCCCCCTGAAGCGCCACCCGGTTGCCCGCCCGGCTGACTACCCAACTTTTCCTCCATCGGGTAGTCTATGGCGGGCTCCCGATGCCCTGACCCAGCATAGTCGCTTCGTGCCGGTCCAGCCGGTACGGTAAACCCAGGCCCACCCCCTCCAGGCGCTCCGCTTACCCCGTTGCCGCTCAGGCCAACCGTCGGTGCCGCACCGCCGGGCCCTGCAATCACGCGGCCCAGCCCGCTCCCGGTAGTTGCGCTTGTTCCGGATAGCTGCACTAAGGGCGTGACGCCCGCCGCGTTCGCTGAGATGACCAACTCATAAGTATTCGCCCTTACGATGTACAGTGTATTATGTTGGTCGAGACGTCGGCTTGCGATGACCTCCAGTTTTCCTCCGGTACCCTCGCCCGAGAGGTGAGCCGCCCCTGACTTGCGTCGTAGTTTACCGGTCAGCACGAGTGAAACAGCATAAAGGGCGATAACAAGCAAGCAGAGCACAATGCTAATTTTAGCCAGCTCCCACCCGTAGTTGGTCAATGATGGGGCCCCCGAGGGTGTGCTGGTGACGCTAGTTACACCGGCGAGAGAACCCGTCGAACCCGTAGACCCCGTCATGCCGGCCGCGCTTTCCGGCGTTGCGGCTGGCTGATTCCTCGCTAGTACACCCTCGATCGGGCGGACGGTCTCAGGCTGAATACCTGCGGCGCCTCCTGTGGATGAGGCGAGAGCGGCCACGGACCTTACACAAATGGGAACGAGATCTCGATTCGGTTTTGTTCGGGACGGTGCGGTGTTGGTCGCGGTAAATGAGTGGACGCAGGCGTGCATGATAGTGATTCGCAACGTAAGTTTCGTACCCGGCTGGCCAGCGTAGCCGCGTGAACACAGAGGTTTGTTAAGAATGGCCGCCGAATTCACGTTTCAAAGCGGTCCATCATACTCTCGCCAACATAAATCGGTGAAGCCGCGCTCGCTTAGGATAGGCGGTCTGTTTCAATCACCCGAAGCGCGACTTCGCCTTCGACAAGGCACAGTTCGCCACGCGCCACGCGAGCCCCGCCAGCCAATAACCACGCCGATGCTGGCCCCAGCGGAAACGAAACTGATAGGGGTGAGTTCCTGAGATCACCGGTACGAGTCACCTCGGGTGCGGTCTGCATCTGTGCAATGTCGGCCGTCGCTACCGCGAGCGAGCCGATCGCCACGCGGCACGGCGTGTAGCCCACCACTGGCTCCGGGGCGGCAATCGTCGGTTCTTTCGCCGCGGGGGCGATTAGAGCGTGCCCGCTGGCAGCAGAAGCAATGGTCGGCGAACCCGCGGGGTCGCTGATTTCCGGCCCACCGGCCAACTCATCAGTTGCCCCGTCACCCACCGGAGGCGTGGGCGGAGAGGTGGCCTCAGACCCGGGCAGAAATGCCAGCAGGCAGGCCGGTTCAGGCTGATCACCCCATCGCACCTTGCATGTAACGCCTGTGGCACTATCGCAAATGGCGTGCGCAGCCCCGAGCGCCCACCCGTGTTCATTAATTATATCGCAGCCTAGCGCACCGGTCAGACCGGCAAGCCCGCAGAGCACGCAGTCTCCAACCGCCAATGAACGCAACTCTTCATCATCAATCTGCACCGCCGGTAGCGCGATGGACAAAACAGTCCGGCCCGAGGGCTTTGGTGCTGAACCTCGCACGGCCGCCCAAGTTAAGGGGGTCGGCGACACTTCCCACGCGCCGTCCAGCTGCACGCTTACCAGACCCGCGCCTCCCCCGCATGTAATCTCAAACGTAACGGAGATACGCCCTCGCGCGGCCGCAGAGCGCGCGCCCGGTTCTGTGCTGACGTGCGAAAGGCCGGGCACGCCTAAACGGTCAAGCACCTCTAACGTAAGATAATCGATGAGCGCGAACTCGGCCGCGCAGAGCGCGCCGAGCGGTTGGGCATGAACAAAACGCCGCGACACCGCGTTGGCTAACAACCTCGCCGCGGCGGCGTCTAGAGAGATAACTATCGGAGCTACGGCCATCCTCGGGCTGGTGATCCCAATATGTATCACCGGAACGATCGCACGCGAGCCCGCGAGCGACAAAAGTACCGGCTTAGATAGACTCAACGTCAACGCCTGCTCCGCCGCCCATGCCGCGGCGAGAATATGTATCCCCGCATCCTTTCGCACCCATCGCCCTTCCGCGTGCGGACTCATCGCGGACCGAACCATCGCTGGCTGATCAATCAACGCCCACGCAGTCGCACGTAACAAATCACGCGAGGCGTCAAGCCGATTGGGTGCGACGACGGTGATCTCAGCCCGGGAGGAAGCGGCAGAGTCGCCTTCGTCGCGCTCCCCGGCGACTGCGGGGACAATCGCCTCGGACAAAGTTGCCGAGCTTGATGCTAAAAGGTTTGCTGCGGGATCGTGCAATTCGAGGTGATGTTATTCATCGCGCCAGCGGGGGGCGGCGTACGTTCGTCCCTCGCAGTCCAAGACTGAGACTCGCGTTTGGTCATTGGGTTGGACCTCGCGACGCGGCGACGTAGGACTGAGGTGCTCTCGCCGTATCTATCTTATCTTGGTGAACCGCCTCTCCCAGGAATGAGCCTACCAAAATTTATTCGAGGTTGGGGGGCGTCAGGTTTCCCGCCACGCTCATGCGTACATGAACCCCGCTTCATTCGTACGCGGCGCGCTTCAACGTGTGTGTTGACCAAACCGGGTGTTGTATGACATCCGGCTTTGTTCACGAAACGTCTTATTTTTATGGAAAAGTCGCGATAGTTCGTCGTGAGACGCTTTTTAGTGTCTCTTAACTGGCGATTCCTTCATGCGCGCACAGGTCGGTCAGTCCCACTTGCTCACTCAAGTGCTTGCATGTTGCTTTGCAGCTCGCCTTGAACGCCAAGTGGTCAACCCCGAACAGATTTTGTGAGCGAAACTTACAAGGAGTTTACTTCATGTCACGCGATAACAGCGGGCGGCGGAACAACGTGGGCCAAGGTGGCTCGGGCGGGAACGACAATGGTCGACAACGCAGTCGTAGTGACTACGAAAACGCTCATGCCAACCAGCGCGGGCTAACTAATTCGTGGAATGAAACCGACGATTCGGGCCGTAACAGCAGTGCGTCCGGGAGTCAATATGGCGACCGGTCTCGATCTGCCAGCAACCGCGACAGCGAATGGGGCTTTATGCAGGGTGGAGGCGACTCGCTCCGCGGATCAAGTGGTCAGTATAGTTCTTCTGGCCAAGATAGCTCCTCAAGCCAAGGTGGATACTCCGGTGGCCAGGGCAGCTATTCCGGGCGGGGTCAGGGGGGGTATGACGACTCGGGCTCTGCGGGCGGCGGGTATGGACACAACATCCGGTCTGCTCGTCAAGACTCTTCGGGCCAATATGATTCTCATCGGGGTCAATCAAGCCTCGGCCAGCCCAACTCCGGCCAACCTAACTACGGTCAACCTAACTACGGTCAATCAGGTCAATCTGGCTACGGCCAGACCGGATACGGGCAATCTAACTACGGTCAATCAGGTCAATCTGGCTACGGCCAGACCGGATACGGCCAATCTAACTACGGCCAATCAGGTCAATCTGGCTACGGTCAATCTGAACTTGGTCAATCTGGGCCTAGTCGGCTGGGCAATGGTCAGGCGAATTACAATCAATCGCTTTACGGCCAGTCGGGCTACAACCAGTCGGCCCAAGGGCAACCCGGTAACTACGGGCAGTCTAACTATGGCCTAACAGGCTACGGTAAGTCCAACTATGGCCAGTCTGGTCAGTCTGGTTACGAGCAGGGCGGCTTCGGCCAGGGCGGTTACAGCGGCCAGTCAGGTGGAGAGCGGTCACAATCAAGTTACGATCAATCCTCGGGCAGCGGGCAGTCTTCCGGGTTTGGAAACTCAGGCTCTTCCTCTGGCCAATCCTCAATGGGTCAATATGGGTCAGCTCAAAGCCGCCAGCGCGGCACCCCGCCCAAAGGTTACAAGAAGTCGGATGATCGCGTTCGCGAGGATGTTTGTGAACGAGTAATGGATGAAGGCATCGACTGCCGCAATGTCGATATCTCGGTCAAAGATGGCCTAGTGACCCTTACCGGAGAAGTTTGCCATCGTGCAGATAAGTATCGGTTGGAGCACTTGGCTGCTGATATCGCGGGTGTCTCAGACGTCGAAAATCAGTTGCGCTTGACCAAAAAAACTGCTGGCGGTGAGAGCTCAGCCACCGAGTCTAAGACAGACCGCACTTCTACAAACTCCGACGGATACGACAGTTTCCGAACTGCATCCTCCGTCGGGGCGAAGCCAAGCGATAAGGAAACATCCCTCGGTTCAGCTACTTCCACGAGCGCTACATCCAAGAGTAAATATTAATAAACGTCAAGTTTAACCTGCGTGAAGCTTAACCAGCCACGCTATTTCAGTCACCCGCGTTGGGCGAAAAGTCTAGCGCGGGTCTTATCAGGGCCAAGCTCTTTTCTAAGAGAGGAAATCATGGCTGTTACAAATGACAACACACACGGTGGCGTTTTGGGAACCCCGCCTAAGACACCCGCCGTTCACCCCATAGATGTTATCTACGCGGAGCCATCCGCTGAACCCTATTCCTCTACCAACGACGGCGCGACAACACCAGATAAGCCCCCGCTTGAGAAGGGGGAAGCTACTCAAATGGAGGTCCCGGGAACGGTTCAGGAAGCTTCCGCTGCAATCGAATCTGTAAGTCCTGAGGGGCAACCGGCGGATCCCAAGCGAGGGCCCGGGGCCTACATGTGGCTCATTGCGTTGGGCGGCCTCGTCGTACTAGGACTCAGTTTCCTCATAGGCCAGTCGTTTGGTTGGGGTGCCGCGGCAGTTGGTGCTGCCATCGGCTGTGTCGCACTTTTCTTTAATCCGGTCATGTGGGCGGCTTTTGACCGAAAAAACGATCGCCAACAGGCGGTGCATCAGGTCAATGCGAATCACGGCGTGGGCCAGGCCGAGGCTCGTCGCCGGTGATGGTCGGAAACCTTGGTCGGCCAGCACCTTCACATCTCAATAGTGGCCCGCTGAGAAGCGCGCCAAATAGCTTCGCCGCTCTGCCGTATTGGTTCGATCTGTGATTTGAAAGAAACACGCCGAATATGAGCCGTGCTGAGTAAATCGATCTAAGCAGTAGGGCGTATGGTCACTCAAGCAAACCATCAAGACGGGAAAAAGCCCGCACTAGGCATGAATAAACATCGGTTACGCCTTTCACGCACCGCACATCCTTTCCGCAACAACATAGTCATGAAGGTATAACGGCGGCAGCTTTGTACGGTTAGCCGCGTAAGTCACATCACGCTCGCCTTGCAGCGTCGATTGGTTCCCACTCAACTTTTGGTGTTAGTTTGACTTGACCGACCTCAGCGTCAGCCAGGCAAGCGCATCACCTCCACTAAGGACACAGACGGTTATGAAAAACGCAGCAACCCCCGTGATTACACTCTCAACGCTCGTCGCACTCGCTGGTTTCGCCACAGGGCAGGCCGACAAGAATAAGCTCGACCATAACAACTCGAACCAGATTACCACGACCCCCGGCAACACCACAAACCCGAACACGCCGCCGAGGAACGGAACGACCAACACTGTGACGGGCTTCTCCGGCAGCAATGAACGAGTAGACTGGCCAGCAACGTCCGGAACACCTTTGTATCGCACTGCCGAATGGCTGCTCGACGCGGATGTTTACACCTCCGGAAACCAAGACGCTGCTGACATCAAAGACTTCATGATTGATCGAGGCTCGGGGCGTATTGAATACGTCGTTCTCGACACCAAGTCACGACTTAACATCGGCGACCGCCTGATCGCAGTGCCTTTCCAGCAGCTCCGCTGGGACAGCGTAAACAAGCGATTCATCCTCGGCGTGGGCGCAGAGTCACTTCGAGATATGCCCGATTATGATGAGTCATGGCGCGGTACCCCTACCAATAGCCCCGATGCCGACCGTGATCGAATCCGCGACGAACGGCGCGCACGCCGCGTCGCCCTCGACGAAGCCAACAAGTCAAAGGCTGGCATCCCAGTGGAAAACCGCCTCGAAACCAACACGAAGGATCTTAACAATCCCAACGCGGATAGACGACTAAACGCTGATGGTACCTACATCCGCGACAGTGACATTAACAATCCCAATCGTAGCACGAACAACCCTGATCGCAACATGAACAACGGCGATCGTAACAATACGACCGACCGCACCGCCACCCGTCGCGATGATCGCACTATCAATCCTAACTCTCCTAACACGACACTAGGGGTTCCGAATACAAACCGCAGGCAGGACGGGACAATTGCGGGCGGATCTAATCGCCAGAAGTGGTGGGATACAACCGACGATACCTACCGTAGCGACCCCTACGCCAGCAATCTAGACTTGAACAACAAGCAGCGCGTCGAAGGCGAAGTTAAGCGAGTCTCTCGTGAATATGTCTCCGGCCAAGGCGAGCAGACCATGCTGGAAGTGCTCGGCACCGACGGGGTAACCCGAAAGGTCGCAGTAGGCCCGACCTGGTACGTGGGCGGCGAAGATGTAACCTTCAATCGAGGTGACAAGGTCGCCGTTGAAACTGTCGTTATGCACGTTGCAACCGCCGCGAAAGTTGGCGATCGTTCGATGGTTCTGCGCGGCCAAGACGGAGCGGCCACGTGGTCCAACGACTCATTCGAACGCAACGGGCAGAAGTTTACTTCCTCGTTCTACCAAATGATCCGCGGGTCAGAACTCGATGGTAACAAGATTGTTGCTCGTGGAATTGACGCTGGCCGCGTAGATGATGTAATCCTTGATATTAACTCGGGCTCGGTGGCGTTCCTGAGTATTGATCCCAACGATAACTTCCTCGGAATCGCCGACAAAAACCGTCTGGTTCCTTGGTCCGTCGCCTCAGTCTCGCTTGACGGCAACGTTCGTATCGATGCGACCAAGGAAATGATGATCGCAAGCCCGGAAGCGCCCACCGACTGGAACGACTTCGCCACGAACGGTAAATCAACCAACGTCTACGGAGCCTACCAGATTGATGCACCGCAGGCCGATCGCTGGAACGACCGCGACAACGACTGGCGCCTGCGAAACCGCAACCGCAATGGCGCACAAAATATGAATCGCTAGAGAAGTCGATGCGGTGACGTAAGTGGTGGGTAAGCCGACCTCGGCTTTACGACAATCGCACACACACAGAAGCAAGGGTCGCCGAACGAAAGTTTGACGGCTCTTGTTTTTTTTCATCCTCTTAGCATCGATGTCTAAACACTTCTTTGAGCGTTTTCGTCCACTTCAGCCGCAACCCTCAGTGTTGCGATAACCAGGGTTTAAATAGGCTTGGCTGGCAGAGCATCTGAAAAACCAAAAACAAAACGACCGCCCTTGGGGTCGTTCCTTCGCGCTTAAACCATGGATCAAAATCCGCATGAAGGCGGCGATTCGTTTCGACGCGGCCAGTTATTTCGTGAACCGCCTGCTCTTCAGCCGCGGGTCGAACAACGTGTCGTCCACCTGGGGCACCGCGCGCCCCGCCGTCAGTGCCGCGATCCGCTGAGCAGCAATTCCCGCGTACGTAAACCCGTTTCCCGAATCTCCCGAGATTAGATACGCCCCCTCCAGATCCGGCACGTTGCCGATCAGCGCGAACTCCCCCTTGGGCTCAAAGATCCGACCCCACCATGCTTGGGCCCGGGCGCCCACAAAGGGAAAGTGAGCTCTCGTCCAAGTTTCAATGGCATCGTAAGCTTTAGATGCATCAATAGTCGGTGCTGCCGCTTCCTCATCCTCCCCGCCTACCACGAGAAACAGCTCGCCAGGCTTGCCCACCAGCTCGCCCTCGACAAACCGAACGAAGTGATAGGGTGAATCATCATCCCAGTAACCATCCCACAGCAGCACGTGTCGGTCAAAGCTTGGCTCTGATGTAACTTCGAAGCTGACGCAGAATGAAATCGTCGGTCTCACCGGCCGCGTGCTGCCTCGCACTGCGTGCGGCATCCCGTGCGTGGCGAACACCACCTGCTTGGCGGTAATCTTGAGCCCGTTGCCCGCGATCAATTCAAAACCGTTCCCCTGATCATTCACCTCTGTGACATAGGTATCGCAACAGAGCCGCCCCCCGCGCCGTTCCAGTGCCAGCCCCAATCCCTCTAAGAATTGCCTCGGTTGCAACTGGGCTTGCCCCGCAAAGCGTAACGATCCGCTCGGGAAAGCCGCGGCAACCCCACCCGAAACCCGTTCACGCCTCACCGCAACTCCGCACCGCCGCGAGGCCGCTTCCTCTCGCTCAAGCAGCTTATCCGCATCACTGGGCCGAGTATTGGAAACAACCAGCACCCCCTCAACATAACCAAAACCGCATTCGATCTCCTCTCGCTTCACAGTCGCTTCGAGCCAAGCAATAGCCCCCATATGAGCCGCCGCGATCGCCGCCGCCTGCTCCTTGCCGTGGTCCTTCTCCAGCAAAAAGTACCGCTCATCCAAGGCGGTCACCAAATGTGCCGTCGACTTCGCCGTCTGCGTGTTCGCAAGCAACCCTGCATCAAGTGCGAGCACATCGCGCCCGGTTCTTGCCAGTTCATAGGCAGTGCACAACCCCGCAACTCCCGCCCCAATTACGCAAACTTCACACGACGTGCTCTGCGCCAGTGGCGCGTGCAGCGAGGCCTCCGCCCCATCCCAGATAGGCCGCGTGGTGGCCGTCGAATGAGGTGCACTGGCGAGAGGGTATTCAATTAGCATGGGTCGCACTCGGAGGTTAATTCGCGCGAAGAAAGCAGATGACTCAACCACATTCGGTTAAAGGGCAGAGTCTGTCTATCGCGGATAATCTGTCTGTGGGTAGTATAACTACCGATGGCGCAGGGAAAAAACTCATGAGGTAAACGCTTCATCTTCAGCTAATAATGCCAACGCGCCCGGGATGAGTGGCTCGCCGTTTATCAAGCTTATGTGCAACTCCAAGCGCAAAGTACCATCGACGTGGGTGTGCAAGCACAGTCGACCACACTCTTCGCGCTCCCTTAGTCTGCATGTTCCCCTACTCCAGCACAAAGTTAACCATTTTACCCGGCACGCTGATCACCTTCTTGATCTGCTTCCCGCCGATCAACTCAATCACTTTGGCATCCGCCAACGCCGCGGCCTCTAACATCGGGCCTGAAAGCCCCGGACGAACCACAATCCGGTGTCGCGGTTTGCCCATGATCGAGATCGGTACCTCGACTTCATCGTCCGCAGCGAGCGATGCATCACCCACCGGAAAGGGCTCATGCAGCAACGACCGCTTCGCTTCTTTAGTTGCCCCCCCAGCTGTACGAATCGTCCGGTGCCAGAGCTCCTCCGCCAAATGCGGCACCAACGGGGCCAGCATCAGGATAAACGCCCTCGCCACTCCCGTCGTAACCGCCATCGATGATAAGTGATTATTAAACTCGATCAGTTTACTGATGGCCGTGTTAAAGCCCAGCGAGTTCATGTCGCGTTGTACGTGCAAAATCGTTTTGTGCAGCAGCCTTAGTGTCGCCCGGTCGCTCTCCCCGCTCACCACGCGTGATTCACCCGTCTTCTCATCGATAAAGTTTCGCCAAATCCGTTGCAAGAACCGGAATGATCCCGCTATATCTCGCGTGTTCCACGGCTTGCTCGCCTCCAGCGGCCCCATTGACATCTCGTACAACCGCAGCGTGTCGCACCCATAAGCCGCGCAGATATCATCGGGCGTTACCGCATTTTTAAGGCTCTTCCCCATCTTGCCATACTCGCGGCTCACCGCTTCCCGCCCGTGTACAAACGGACCCTGTTTATCCTGGTTCTCTACCGCCAGCGTCCCATCGCTCAACGTAACCTGCGAAGCCTCAACATACGCCCCACGCTCATCCTTAAACGCGTACGCCTGGATATATCCCTGATTAAACAACCGCTGAAACGGCTCCGAAGTTGTAACATAACCAAGGTCAAACAAAACTTTGTGCCAGAACCGCGCGTACAGCAGGTGCAGCACCGCGTGCTCAACCCCCCCGACATATAAGTCTACCCCGCCCGGCCGCGCAGCGTCCGCCCCCTTGCCCCCCGCCATCCAGTACCGCTCGGCCTGCTTGCCCACAAAAGCGCCGTCATTCTTTGGGTCAAGGTAACGTAAATAATACCAGCACGAGCCCGCCCAGTTGGGCATCGTGTTCGTCTCCCGAGTGTACTTCCGCAACCCCTCTCCGATGTCCATCTCAACTTGCGTCCACTCCGCCGCTCGCGACAAGGGCGTCCGCACCGGGGCGTTGGGGTCCTCGCTGCGCTCGGGCGCAAAGTTGGTTAGCTCCGGCAGCAGTACCGGAAGCATCGATTCGGGCACATCACGCGGCGATCCATCCGCGTCGTGTACGATGGGAAAAGGCTCGCCCCAGTACCGCTGCCTCGAAAACAGCCAATCACGCAACTTATAAGTCGTCGCACGCAGTCCAAGACCCGCAGACTCAAGCCATTCAATCGTCCGCTCCTTCGCCGCGGCGGTCGTCATCCCATCGAGCGAAAGCCCCGTGTTGTTATACGAGTTTACCGCTATACCCGGCTGGGTAAAGGCCTCACCCTGTCGCTCATAATAATTATGATCGCGAAGCAGCGTCAGTTCCAGGTACTCAAACGAGTCAATATGCATCCCCTCCAGCGTCTCCGTCCACACCTCACGCATCGACCCCCGCCGATTGTTTCCGGCCAGGTCCGTTCCCGCCGCGGCTAAAGCCTCGAGCGCGGTCCCGCGCCGGCACCGAACGATCGTAAGCAAGGAGTCCAGATCATCCGCACTAGCGCCGCTCGCGGCACTTAACCCCAGCAAGTCCGCTAACTCATCCCGCCACGCACCGCTCCGCTCCCGATCCGCGTACGCCTTTGCCGCGAAAAACCGCATCGTCATCAGCGGGCGAGGGTACACGACATCTTTAATCGGCAGGCCCAGCTCGCTCGCGAACTCATAATCGCGTTCATCGTGCGCGGGCACCGCCATAATCGCCCCAGTCCCGTACCCGCTCAAAACATAATCAGCGACGAAGATCGGTATCCGCGCTTCGTTCACCGGATTCACCGCATACGCCCCCAAAAACATCCCCGTCTTAACTTTGCCCTCGCCCCGTTCCTTCTCGCTCTTGCCCGCGGCATATTTGCGGTACGCCCCCAGCGTGGCGCGGGGCGAACTCCCCGCCTCATACCCCGGGAATAACGCGAGCCGAAAGGGCGTGGACCCCACCGAATCAGTTACGATAGCGTCCACCAGCGGGTGATCCGGGCTGAGCACCAAGTATGTCGCGCCAAACAGCGTGTCCGGCCGCGTCGTGAACACCGTAACCGAATCCTGCCCCACCGCAAACGTAACCCTGGCCCCCTCGCTCCTTCCGATCCAGTTACGTTGCAGTAACTTAATCGCCTCCGGCCAGTCCAAGTGCTCAAGATCCGCCGTCAACCGGTCGGCGTACGCCGTGATCCGCATCATCCACTGCTTCAGCGGCCGCTTATACACCGGAAAGCTGCCCCGCTCGCTCTTCCCATCCGCCGTCACTTCCTCGTTGGCCAGCACCGTGCCCAGCATCGGGCACCAGTTCACGTTCACCCCCGCGAGGTAGGCCATCCGCCACCCATCAAGCTCTTCGCGCCGCGCGGTTTCGCTCAGCTCTTCATACGGCTTCCCGCTCCGCGTCGCCATCGCCCCAGATGTTAACAACTCCCGCAGTTCGCTCATCGGCCTGGCCCTCCCCGCCTGCACATCATACCAGGAGTTATATATCTTCAGAAAGATCCACTGCGTCCACTTGTAATACTCGGTATCAGTCGTGCTCACCGATCGTGCCGGATCGTGCCCCAGCCCCAGCCGGCGAAGCTGCACCTTCATGTTCGCAATATTATGTTGAGTGGTAATCCGCGGGTGCTGGTTATGTTGTACCGCGTACTGCTCCGCTGGCAAGCCGAAGGAGTCAAACCCCATCGTGTGCAGCACATTGTGCCCCGTCATCCGTAAGTATCTCGCATAGATATCCGTCGCGATATACCCCAAGGGGTGCCCGACATGCAATCCCACCCCGCTCGGATACGGGAACATATCCAAAACGTACTTCTTAGGCTTACTTTCATCAAAACCCGGCTCGCCGGGGTTGGGCGTTACATATGTCCCCTGCTCGTCCCACAACCGCTGCCAATCACCCTCTATCCTCGCCGCGAGCCCCGCGGTATACCGGTATGGAAGTTGATCGGTTTGGGCGTTGTTTGGACTACCGGGGGGCACACTGAGAGGCGCGTTCGACATAGCCAACAAGCGTAGTGCCGTGGCTATCGTTTATTCAGATGACCGCAGCACCGCCCCCGTCACACGGCGACCCAACCCGGCGCCCGCCAATCGACGCGATCCCCGATGGGGCCCCTATCCCCGTCAACCCTTCCGCGCCGCTCTCGCTCCCTTCCGAGGACCACGTTGTCCGCTTTGGCCCCGCCCCGATATCGATTCTGTTACGTTCATTCCGCACGGTGCTGCTCGCCACAATCTGCGCCATCATCGCTACGGTCGCAATCAGCGTGGTAGCTCGCTACTCCCTCTCAACGCCCCTGCCGATAGCCATCCCGCCCTTTACAACATTAATTATATCTGCGATCGCCTCGGCGGTTATTCTCTATCGCGTCGCTCACGAGGTGCTCGTCCGCAACGCCCGCAAGTATACCTTAAGCTCCGTCGAAGCCCGCGCCACCTCCGGCATCCTCGGCCAGCGAACCACCCAACTCCGCGTCGTTGATATCGCCCAGGTCACCACCGACCGCAGCGCGGGCGAGCGGCTCCTAGGCCTTGAGACAGTTCTCCTCAGTTCCGCGGGCAGCCACCGCGCCGATGTCGCCTGGGTAAACGTCTCTCAAAGTCACCAGCTCGCCCCTAGAGTCCGCTCCGCCATCGCCGCGGCGAGGGGCGGGGGTTTGCCCACGTTCTTGGAGGATCGCCCGGATAAAGAGCAAGCCCGCCCAATTGTAATTGGACTGGTCGGCGGTATCGGCGCGGGCAAAACCGCAGTAGCCAAAGCGCTCGCCCAGCTCGGTTGCATTATAATTGATTCTGACCGCCAAGCCCGTGAAGCGCTGGACCTCCCAGCCGTCCGCGACCAGGTCGTCCGGTGGTGGGGAAGGAATATCCTGAGTCAAGACGGAAAGGTAAATCGCAAGTCAGTTGCGGACATCATCTTCTCTGATCCTACCCAGCGAGCACGCCTTGAAGGCCTCGTTCACCCCATCGTCAAGTCTACCCGCGCCAGCCTCGTGGGCCGCGCCGCCCTCGAAGGTAAGCCCGGCGTTGTTATTGATGCACCACTCCTCTTCGAAGCTGGCAGCAACACCGAGTGCG
>Ga0105044_10000847_pt1 | contig 39162 bp, 29 predicted proteins | sample MAT01_FD_78092 | JGI IMG/M metagenome (GOLD analysis project Ga0105044, IMG submission 78092) | Freshwater microbial communities from Lake Fryxell liftoff mats and glacier meltwater in Antarctica - MAT-01 | ecosystem: Environmental > Aquatic > Freshwater > Ice > Liftoff microbial mat | place...
AGGCGGTCCAGGCGGACGCGCCGAGGCCGTCTGGCAACAGCATGCGCCGCTCGACGCCGTCGGCCGGCACCGTCTCCACAATCCGTCCAGCATGATCGCGAACGATCACCCGGACGCCGATGCGGGTGCCCAGCCTGGCGCCAATCGCACTCCACGGCACGACGTGTCCGCCGGGCCTTAGCTCGGCCGTTCGGAGGCCCTGAAGGTCGTCGCCGCCGGTGACTTCGAGCACATAGCGATGGTCGGTAGAACTCGCGTCGACCCACACCGCCAGCCCGGCCATGGCCACCCCGACGTCGCAAGAGCCAACCACCTTGGCCGTCGCCCGGTGCATCGACCCGGCGGGCCGCTCCAGCGACACGGCGCCGAGCCGCGAGAAATAACGGCCAGGCGTCAGTCCGCCACCACCGAGGCTGGGATCTGGCACCACCCCCGGCGCCGCCACGTCGTCACCCGGCACCTCGGTTGAGATGTTCGTGCGATGCAGGTCGTCGGGAGCCTCCTCACCCAGAGCCCGGTAGGCCCGGCGAAGATGTTGGCGAAAGAGCGCGTCGAACTCGCGATCGTGCGCCGAGGAATGGTCGTCGCCGTACCACCAGAACCAGTCGCTGCCCTCGGCGGCGAGGATCGCGTCGAGCGCGACCCGGCGACGCTCGGCGCTCAGCCCGGAGGTGAGCGCGGCGAAGCGCTCACGAAGCTCGCGCAGCTGGGTCCAGGCGCGGCGGTCGTCACGATGGCCCATCCAGATGTCGAAGTCGGCATTAATCCACGACCCTGCAAACAGCCGTTCGAGCGGCTCGGCCGACCCGGCCGCCGCGGTGTGCATCGGCACCGGGTCGATGTCCGGGGCCTCGGCCAGGCGCTGGTAGAGCGCCCGCAGGAACGGACGTCCGCCACCCGCGTAGTGCTCCCAGGCGTTTTCGCCGTCGAGGATCACCGGCACCGTCACGGTCTGCGCCCGGCCCGCCAAATGCGCGGCGATGCCGCGCAGGCGCCCTACGAAGTCGTCCACTGCCGCGGCGGCCGGCCAGCTCTGGTAGGTGAAGCCGATGAGGTCCGACAGGCCGTGGTCGCGGAAGAGCATGCGTACTTCCCCGTCGGCGCTCCGCACCGCATGGGGCTGGAAGCGCTCGGCGGCGCCAGTGGCCAGGCCAGAGAGCGCGCGCGATCGCACCAGGACGTGCTCGTCTGAGGCCATCCAGCTGAAGCCGGCCCGGGCGATCGCCGCCGCAGTCAGCTGCGACACGCTGCCTTCTGACGGCCACACCCCGGACGGCCGCGCGCCGAACCAGTTCTGGTGGGCCTCGATGGCGCGGGCCAACTGCAGGTCGGCATCCACCGGCCACCGGAACGGCGGTTCGAGGATGGTCGCACCCGGATGCGCCTCGCGGTGGGCGGACGAGTCGCAGAGCAGCGGCAGAATCGGGTGGAAGTAGGGCGAGGTCGACAGCTCGAGCTGTCCGCGCTCAGCGGCGGCCCGGTAGGCCGGCACCACCGCCAGCAGCACCTCGAGTTCGACCGCGCGCAGCGCCTGCTTGTCGTGCTCATTGAAGCCGTGGCCCTTGTCGAGCAGTCGCCGAATCCGCGCATCGGTCGAGAGCAGCTCGGGATCCACCCAGGCCAGCTTCTGCCACACCTGCAGGTCGCGCAGCGCTGCCGTGTCGAAGGGCTGTCCGCCGGCCCGCATCCGCCACAACGCGGCGTAGCGCGGGTAGGGTTCGATCATGGTCGGCGCGTGCGCGTGGAACCCTTCCTGCACGAACCACGCGGCCTCGGCCGAATCGAGCGCGCCGGCCTCCTTCATGCCGAGCACGAGGTGGCGATCCCAGGTGCGCTCGTGCGCGTAGGCCTCCACCTGCTCGACCAGCGACGGCACCAGGTTCACCGTCGCCCGCATGCCGGGGCACTCCGCGAAGAGCGCGGCCATCCCCCAATAATCCTTGAGTGCATGCAGCCGCACCCAGGGCAGCACCGACTCCCCCGTTTCCGGATCGAGGTAGTAGGGCTGGTGCATGTGCCAGAGCAGCGCGAGACGGATATGCGGTTGCGTCATGCTGGTACAATCCCGTCAGCCGCGCATGCGCACGCTCGACCGGTATGTGATTCGTGAAGTGCTGGCGCCGTTCGCGCTGGCCTTGCTCGTACTCACCTTCATCCTCATTATCCCCTTCATCATCGCGCAAGCCGAGACGATGATCGCCAAGGGTGTGCCCTGGCTCACCGTGGCCCGGGTGATGGTGACGCTGCTGCCCGCCTCGCTCGGTCTCACCATCCCGATGTCGCTGCTGGTTGCGCTCCTGATCGCGCTCGGCCGGCTGTCGGGCGACCGCGAAGTGGCGGCCATGCTCGCCTGCGGCATCAGCCCGCTGCGCCTGCTGCGATCGGCGTTGGCGGTGGGCGTCGTGGCCTGGGCGGCCACCACCTGGGTGATGGTGTGGGCCATTCCCGACGCCAATCAGACCTTCCGCGAGATCACCCTGCGACTCGTGGCCGACCGCGCCGAGGGCGAGGTGAAGCCGCGCGTCTTCTTCGACGACTTCCCCGGCTTCGTCGTCTACGTGCGCGAGGTGCCGGTCACGGGCGGGTGGAACGGCGTGATGGCCGCCGACACGCGCGACCCCGAGCACCCGGTGCTGTTCCTGGCCAAACAGGGCCGGATGCTCGTCGACCGGGACCAGCGCACCATTCAGATGGTGCTGACCGACGGCACGCGCCACAGCACCTCGACGCGCGAGGCCGAGGGCTACGAGGTGGTGACGTTCGCCGAGTCGATCGTGCCGCTCGACCCCGAGAGCGTGTTCCCGCGCGCCGGCCCACCGCGCGGCGAGCGCGAGATGAGCATCCCGGAACTGCGCGCGCGGGCGGCGGCACTCGTGGCCGAGGGCCGCTCGCCCCACAACCCGATCATAGAAATTCACAAGAAGTTCTCGATTCCGGCGGCCTGCCTGGTGTTCGCGCTGCTCGGCGTGGCCTTCGGCGCCACCCATCAACGTGACGGCAAGTTCGTCGGCATCGCCCGCGGGCTGGCGGTCATCTTCGTCTACTACGCCTTGATGTGGATGGGACAGGCGCTGGCCCAGGGCGGCCACCTGCCGGCGTGGCTGGCGATGTGGCTGCCGAACCTCGTGCTCGGCGCGGTCGGCGTGGTGCTGATGTGGAAGCACCTGAAACCGATCCGCACGCGCTGGTCGTTCCGCCTCCCGGCGGCGTGGGCGACGCGGACGGCCCGGGCCAGCGGCCGGTCCTGGGCGGCGCGCGTGCCCGACCTGCCGTGGCTGCGCCCGTCGCTGCTCGACATCTACGTGGGCCTGCTCTACCTGCGTGTGCTGGCGCTGTGCCTGGTCGGCATGGCCGGGCTGTTCTACATTTCGACCTTCATCGATCTGTCGGACAACCTGTTCAAGGGCACCGCCACGACCGGGCTGCTCTTGCAGTACTTCTGGTTCGCGACACCGCAGTATCTCTACTACATCATTGCGCTCGCGGTGCTGCTGGCCGCCATCGTCACGATCGGCGCGCTCACCAAGAGCAGCGAGCTCATCGTGATGCGCGCGTGCGGCATCAGTCTGTATCGCACGGCGGTGCCGCTGCTGGTGGCGGCGGCCCTGGCGTCGGCCGGCCTGTTCGCGCTCGAAGAATCGCTGCTCGGCCCGGCCAACCAACGCGCCAGTGAACTGGTGCGACGCATTCGCGGCCAGAACGCCCGCCGCTTCGACGCGCTCACCCGGAAGTGGCTGACCGGCGCCGACGGCACGGTCTATCACTACCAGGCCTACAGCCCCGGCGACCGCGAGCTGAGCGGGCTCACCGTGCTCTCCTTCGCCGACGCGCAGTCCACGGCCATTGCCCGCCGCACGTTTGCCGCCGTGGCCACGGCCGGCACCGGCGAGCCGCGCGCCTGGCAGGCGCGCAAGGGCTGGACGCGCACCTTCAGCGCCGACCAGGCCGTCCGCGAGTTCGTGCCCTTCGACGAGCAGGTGCTCACGCTGGAGACGCCCGAGACGTTCGTGACCGAGGCGCCGCCGCCGGCCCAGATGACCTACGGACAACTGCGCACCTACGTGCGCGACCTCGGGGCGGCTGGCTACGACGTGCGCGAGGATCAGGTCGCCCTTTATCGCAAGGTCGCGTTTCCCTTCGTCACGCTGGTGATGACGCTCATCGGCGTGCCGTTTGCGGTCTCGACCGGACGCCGCGGCGCGCTCTACGGCGTGGGCGTGGGCATCGTGCTGGCGCTCGTCTACTGGACGATGATCAGCGTCGCGGCCGCCTTCGGCGCGGGTGGGGCGATGTCGCCGATGCTGGCGGCGTGGACGCCGAATCTCGTCTTCGGCGCTGGCGCCATCTACTTGCTGCTCACCGTCCGCACGTAGGGCGTGAACGTGCCGCCGGCGTCCTCAGCGCGCCAGCCATAGTTCGTCGAAGCTGATCGTCCCGGCGGACCCGGGCCGACCATGCACGGTATCCACCACGATGAGCAGCGCCGTGACGGCGCCGAGCGGTACGGCGCGCGCGCCCTCATCGTCGAGCGGCAGCAACGCGCTGAACGGCACCACGATCTCCCGTGAGGTCTGGTCGAGATACACCGACCGCCCCCAGCGACGTCCACCGCCCTGCGGCGCGCGTAGTTGCAGCCAGATGCGCATCGGACGGTCGGCCGCCGCCCGCAGGATGATCCGGTCGAACCCGGCCAGCACCGCCGCCAGATCGATCCGCAACGCGGCATGCTGCCCGGCCGCGTCGCCGAGCTGCCAGCTGAACGCCACCCGGCGCGGATGGCCGTCGACCGGAGCCGCCTGGCCGCGCGCGCCCGGCGCCAGTTCGGCGCTCCACTGTGCGACCTCGCCGCTCCCGGCGAGCGGCAGCACGACCTGCGGCGCGGCCAGGGCCCGCGGTGACGCCTCGCTCAACTGCGGCCGCACGTAGATCGGATTGGTCACGAGCCACGGCACGCGCGTCGCATCGGAGCCGACCATCACTTCCGCCCGGCACGCGCCCGCGTGTCCCATGGCCGTCCAGGACACTCGCCCGCCGGCGCTGCCAGCCACCGGCCGCCCCTCGCAGACCAGCGTGGTGCGCGCATCCGCAGGCACGTCCGCGTCGAAGACCAGGGCCACCGGCCCGACCGGCACGAGGTGGTCACCCATTCCGGCGCTCTGGCCACCTGACTCGGCGGTGAAGCGTACCCGTCCCGACGGCGCCACGCCGGTCACGACGGCATACACGTGCCCGGCGGCGATCGCGCGGCTCACGGCCAGCGAGTCGGTGGCGGCCTCGCCCGAGAGCGGCTGTGCCAGCCGCACCACGTTGCTGAACGCCGCGAACATCGCCGCGTAGCCCGGCACCTTCAGCGCGACTGCGCCGTCGTACGGCTCCCCGACTCCGCGCAGCCCCAGGCGCGCATGCGCGTCGTGCGCGGCCAGACCCACGACCGGACGGCGAGCCGTCAGGCGATCCCACTGGGCCAGTTCGAACGACGGCCGGTTCAGCAGCGCCGAGATGGTCTCAGCGGCCCGCCAGGGATAGGTCGCCACGGCGCGCCCCAGATCGCGCGGCCGGTCGCGCCATTCGCTGTCGGCATTCAGCCACTCCAGACCGTCGATCGGCGCGTCCCAGTCACGCCATTTCAGGCCCTCCTTCGGGGAACCCGGATGCGCGGCGATGCCGACCCCCCCGAGGCGCCGCACGTCTTCGACGACGGCGTCGGGTTCGCCGCCCAGCGGATACGGCGACGGCGCGGCGCCGAGCACCACGTAGTGGCCGGCCCACGTGCTCACTTCCACGGCGTCCATGATCAGCACACCAGCGAGGTAGCGCGGCGCGTCCACTACGCGCGTGCCGTCACCGTGATCGGTCAGCACCACCGCCGCCACGCCGGCCTGCACGGCCGCCGCGGCAATCTGTTCGATGGTGCCGGTGCCATCGGAGCGCTGCGAATGCACGTGATAGGCGACGCGCGCATCAGTCGCGACCGGCGTGCCCGTCGTGCCACCGCGCGCCGGCGGCAGCGCCGTCCACGTCCACATCGCCACCACGCCGGCCGCGGCGCCAGTGGCCCACAGGGATCGCACGAGTGGGCGGCGCATCACGGTCGCGGGTGGAACCGCTCGTAGACCGACCGCAGGCGCGCGTCGAGCACGTGGGTGTAGATCTGCGTGGTCGAGAGATCCGCGTGTCCCAGCATCATCTGGATGGCGCGCAGGTCGGCGCCGCGCTCGAGCAGATGGGTGGCAAACGAGTGACGCAGCACGTGCGGAGAGATCGCCCGGCCGATGCCCGCCTGCAGGCCGTAGGCCTTCAGAATCTTCCAGAAGCCCATGCGCGAGAGCGAGCCGCCGCGCGCATTCACGAACAAGCGCGGCGACGTCCGCCGGCCGAGCAACGTCGTGCGGCCCTCGGCCAAGTAGCGCCGGATGCGATCGGCGGCTTCGTCGCCGAACGGCACCATGCGCTCCTTCCGGCCCTTGCCAAGGGTAGTGAGCACGCCGCCCTCGAGGTCGAGGTGGGCGGGCGTGAGCGCGAGCAGTTCCGACACGCGGAGCCCGGTGGCATAGAGCAACTCGAGCAGCGCGCGGTCGCGCAGACCACGCGGCGTGCTGAGATCGGGCGCGGCCACGAGCGCATCGACCTCATCGACCGTCAGGAACTTCGGCAGTGCCTTCCAGGCGCGGGGCGCCTGCAGGTCGGCCGCCGGATTCTCGGCGGCGCCGGCCGTCATGAAGCGATAAAACCCCCGCACCGACGCGACCAGCCGCCCGACTGAGCGCGGCGATCGGCCCTCGGCCATCAGCCCGCGCACGAAGCGCTCGAGGTGCGCGCGCTCCAATCGCTCGACCGCCATGTCGATACCGGCGGCAAAAGCGGCGAGCTTGCCGAGATCGAGGGCATAGGCGTCGAGCGTGTGCGGCGACACGCGCCGTTCGAGCTCGAGATGCGCCAGGTACCGGTCGATCGCCACCACCGCCGATATTGTACGCGCCCCAGCAGCTTCGTTGACACCGTGCGGACGCGGGACTAGCATGCGGGTTCGGCGTTCGGCGCGCCGCACAACCATGTCCCATCCCTCGAAGTGGCAGTCGCTGCCCACCGAAGCCATCAACCCCGCCACCCTCGGCATCGACAAGCAACCCGCCGCGGGCATCGTCGATCTCATGCTCGCGGAAGACAAGAAAATGCTGGCGGCCGTCTACCGCGAACGCGACCGCATTGCCGTGGGCGTCGACATGCTCGCCAAGGCGCTGCGCAAGGGCGGCCACGTGATCTTCGTGGGCGCCGGCACGAGCGGACGTCTCGGCGTCGTCGAAGCGGCGGAGATGCCGCCCACCTTCGGCACCGATCCCGCCGTGGTGCAGGCGATCATGGCCGGCGGCAAGACCGCCATCCTGCGCGCGAAGGAAGGTGCGGAAGACGACTACGAAGAAGGCGCGCGCGCCACCCGGCGGCTCGGGCCCACCAAGAAGGATGTCGTGGTCGGCGTCTCGGCCAGCGGCATGACGCCGTTCGTGCGCGGCGCTCTCACCGTAGCCCGCAGCGTCGGGGCGCGGACGATCTTCGTCACGTGCGACCCGCGCACCGAGCTGCAGAATTTCGTCGACCTCACGATCGCCCCGGCAGTCGGGCCCGAAGTGATTGCCGGCTCCACGCGTCTCAAGGCCGGCACGGCCACCAAGCTGGTGCTGAACGCGCTCACCACCTCGGCCATGGTCCTGCTCGGCAAGACCTACGGCAACCTGATGGTCGATGTTCGCACCGGATCCGAGAAGTTGCGCGACCGCGCCCGGCGCATGGTACACATCGTCACGGGCATCGAGATCGAGGTCGCCGACGCGCTGCTCAAACGCGCCCACTGGAACGTGAAAGCCGCCATCGTCATGCAGAAGACCGGGCTCACCTACCAGAAGGCGCTCAGCCGCCTGCGGCGCTCGCACGACCGTCTGCGCGATGCGATCGGCGAGGACATCGAGCCGCGCCTGCGCGCGCTGCTCGACGGCACCGGCCCGCGCTAGTCTGATTTGGCGTCGTGCAGAAGCGCGGCGGCCGTCCGATCGACCAGCAGGGTCACGTCGGAGTGCACTTGCAGCCACGATGCCGGGCACATCGTTGTAAGCGGCCCTTGGGTGAGCGCCGTCACCGCGGCGGCCTTGGCCGGCCCGGTCGCGACCATCAGGATGCGCCGTGCGCGCAACACCTGCCGCATCCCCAGCGTGAGCGCGCGAGCCGGCACCCGTGCGGGATCCCCGCCAAACCGATCGGCGTTTGCCGCGCGCGTGGACGCGTGCAGGGCGATCGCATGCGTGCCGGCGCGCAGCCCCGGGCCGGGTTCGTTGAAGCCGATGTGGCCGTTGGCACCGAGGCCGAGCACGAGCAGGTCGAGTCCGCCGGCTTCGTCGATGGCCTGCTCGTAGCGCGCGCACTCGCCCGCCTCGTCGGCTGCATCGCCCTGCAGGAAGCCGACCTGCGCCGGCGGCAGATTCACGAGCGAGAACATATGCTCGTCCATGAAGGCGCGGAAACTGCCGGGAGCGCGCGGCGGCAGTCCGGCGAACTCGTCGAGGTTGAAGGTGCGCACCTTCGCCCAGTCGAGATCCGCCGCCACGAGCGAGGCGTAGAGCGCGACCGGCGTGCGCCCCGTGGGCAACCCCAGCACGAGCGCGGGCTCGGCCCGCAGCGCGTCCGCCACGATCGCGCTGGCGCGCGCCGACGCCTCGGCATGATCGGCGCAGATCGTGACGGTCATCGCCGTGCCTCACGCGCCGCCGCATACACCGGCACGCGCAGCCGTCCCTCGGCGGCCCGCCTGGCCAGCCGTACCGCACCAAGAGCGGGCTCATCGATGAGCACGCCGGTCGAGGCGCGCGGCGCAATCTCCCCCATCCGCGTGGCCAGCATCGACGGCAGTAGCGGCGCCATTTTGAAGAGCCCGCCCGAGAGCACCACGCGGAAGCGCTCGCCGCGCATCGCCAACTGGTCCACCACCGACGCGGCGGCAATCGCCAGTTCGGCGGCGGCCGCCCCCAGGATCTCGCCCGCCACCGCGTCGCCCTCAGCGTCGGCCTTCGCCACCAGGCCAGCCATCGCCGCAATCGCCTGGCGCCGGTCCTTCCGCGCGAAGACCTGCGCCACCAGCCCATCGATCCGGTCCACGCCGGCGTGCCGCAGTACCAGCGCCGACAGGGCCGTGGCCGGCCCGCGCCGATCGGCCGCCCGAACGACCGCGGCGAGCCCCCGGGCGCCGACCCAGAACGCCGAGCCTTCGTCGCCGTAGACCTCGCCCCAGCCACCGGCGCGAGCCGCGGTGGCGTCGGGCCCGACGCCGTAGGCAATCGAGCCCGTGCCGGCAATCACGACGACGCCGGGCTCCTCGTCGGCGCCCGCCACGAGCGCGATCAGCGCGTCGTTCACGGCGTGGACGGGCCCGCGGAAGCCGAGACGCCGCAGAATGGCACGAAGCACCGCCTCGTCGGCCGGGCGATCCATGCCGGCCATGCCGACGCAGACCACCTCCGGCAGCGCGATCCGATCGCCGAGCGCCTGGTGGATCACTTCAAACAGCGTCTTCTCGGTGGCGAGCTCGCCGGCGCTGTGCAGATTCGCCCCGCCCGCGCGTCCCTCACCCACGACCTGACCTCTGGCGTCAGCCAACCAGGCCACGGTCTTGCTGCCACCCGCATCGATTCCCAGCACGTGCACCTTCGAAGCTTATACTGGCCGGAGTGCTCGCTCCGCTCGACTACGCCGTCATCGCCGCCTACCTGGCCGCCATCACCGCGTTCGGGTCGTGGTTCGGACGGTTCCAGCACACCACCCGCGACTACTTCCTGAGCGGCCATTCCGTGCCGTGGTGGGCCGTGTGCTGCACGGTCGTAGCCACCGAGACGAGCACGCTCACGTTCATTGGCATTCCCGCCACGGCGTATGCCGGCAACATGACGTTCCTGCAACTGGCGCTCGGCTACCTCATCGGCCGCCTGATCGTGAGCGCGCTCTTCATCCCGGCCTACTTTCGCGGCGACCTCGTGACCTCGTACGAGCTGCTGCAGCGTCGCTTCGGGCGGCGCGTCACGACGCTGTCGGCCGGGCTCTTCCTGGTCACGCGCTCGCTCGCCGACGGCATCCGGCTCTTCGCCACCTCGATCGTGATCAGCGTGGTCACGGGCGTAGCCACGGCATGGGCCACGCTGATCGTCGGCGCGGTGATGATTCTCTACACCGTGCGCGGCGGGGCGGCGGCCGTGATCTGGACCGACGTGGTGCAGATGTTCGTCTACGTCGCGGGCGCCAGCGCTGTGGCGGTGGCGCTGCTCGGCCACATCCCCGGCGGCTGGGATGAAGTGGTGCGCGCCGGGTCAGCCGCTGGAAAGTTCACGGTCATCGACCTCAGCACCAACCCCGCGTCGGTCTACACCCTCTGGACCGGATTGTTCGGCGGCGTGGCGCTCACACTCGCCACGCACGGCACCGACCAGTTCCTCGTGCAGCGCCTGCTCGCCGCCACGAGTGCGCGGGCCGCGGCCGCGGGACTGGTGCTGAGCGGCGCGATCGTGTTCGTGCAGTTCATCCTGTTCCTGCTCATCGGCGTGATGCTCTACACGTTCCATCTGCACGTGCCGCTGGCCGAGCCGCTCGCACGCACCGACCAGGTGCTGCCCCAGTTCGTCGTGAACTACCTGCCGAGCGGCCTCGCCGGGTTCATCGTGGCCGCCATCGTCGCCGCAGCGCTGTCGCCGTCGCTCAACGCCATGGCGGCCACCACCATCAACGACTTCTACAAGCCGCGCGCCACGCGCGTGCTCGACGAGGCCGCCCTGCTGCGCCTGTCGCGGCGCATCACGATTGCCTGGGGTGTGGTGCAGATCGGCGTGGCGCTCGGCGCCGAGTTCATGGAACGGTCGGTGCTCGACGCCGGTCTGTCGGTGCTGTCGCTCGCCTCGGGCGCCGTGCTGGGCGCGTTCATTCTTGCCACCAGCCTGCCGCGCGTCAGCGAGCGCGACGCCTGGGCCGGCATGATCGTCGGGCTCGCCGTGATGCTCGCGGTGTGGGGCCTCACGTCGGTGGCGTTCACCTGGTACGTGTTCATCGGAGCATCAACGACGGTCGCCACCGCATGGACGCTGTCGCGCATCGCGCTGGCGCGCGCATGAACGCCCCTGGTCTCGAAGCCGTCGCCGACCTGCTCTCCGACGCGGTGACCGCGCGCGTCACGCCCGGCGCCGTGGTGCACGCCGGCACATCGCGCGGTCCCCTCTGGACGCTCGCCGCCGGCCATCTCACCTACGCCGCCGACGCCGAGCTGGTCACGCCGGCCACCGTCTACGATCTGGCATCGCTCACCAAGGTGCTGGCCACCACCGCGCTCGCCATGCGGCACGCCTGCACCGGGGCGCTCCCGCTCGACACCATCGTCGCCGATCGCCTCCCGCAGTGCAGCGCGCAGCCGCGCATCACGGTCGCCGATCTGCTCGAACACGCGGCCGGCCTGCCCGCGCATCGACCGTTCTATCGCGAGGTCGCGGGCCGCGCCGGCTATCTCGCGCGCATTGCCGCCGAACCATCCGCCTACACGCCGCGCGCCACCCACGCCTACACGGATCTCGGCTTCATGCTGCTCGGCCTGCTCATCGAAGACGCGGGTGGCGCGCCCCTGCCGGTACAGTTCGACCAGGTCGTACGCGACGCCCTGGGCCCGGCGGAGATCGCCTACGGCATGCGCGACGGGTGGCGCGCTCGGGTCGCGCCCACGAGCGTGTCGCCCTGGCGCGAGCGAATGCTCGTGGGCGAGGTGCACGACGACAACGCCGCGGCGCTTGGCGGCGCGGCCGGACACGCCGGCCTCTTCGGCACGGCGGCGGCCGTCGGCGCCTTCGCCCGCTGGTTCCTCGCCCTGTGGCAGGGCCGCGTCATCGTGTCGGCCGGAATCACGACGGCTCAGGCCAGGCGCTTCGCCGCGCGCGGCACGGTCGCACGCAGCTCGCGCGCGCTGGGCTGGGACACGATGCAGCCGAGTTCGTCGTGCGGCCCCCGCCTGTCGCCGCGCGCCATCGGTCATACCGGCTACACCGGCACGTCGCTGTGGATCGATCCTGACCGTGATCTCTACGTGGTGCTGCTCACCAACCGTGTCCATCCCGGCAGTGGAGGCGATGGCGGCGCCGACGGCATCAAGGCACTGCGCGTGGCGGTGCACGACGCGCTCGCCGACGCCCACGCGACCGGCAGCTAGCAGCCCGGGGTGCTAGGGCGCCTTGCGCGGCGGCGCCCCGAAGATCGGCGGCGGGGTGGACGAGCCTGGCGGCGGGGGGTAGGCCGGCGAGAACCCACCAGCGCCGCCCGGTGCGCCGAAGGGATTGGCGCCTGGCGGCGCGCCCGGTTGCCCGAACGGGTTGGCACCGGGCTGGCCCGTCGGCGGCCCGAAGGGCGAGGTGCCCCCCTGTGGCTGGCCGAATGGCGACGCCCCCGGCTGCCCGAAGGGCTGAGCACCTGGTTGTCCGGAAGGCGAGGCGCCCGGCTGGCCACCCGACTGGCCGAAGGGATTCGCTCCGCCCGCCCCGCCGCCCGCGGCGGCCCCGGCGCTCGTGGCATTGATGGCCTGCAGCAGATCGGGCGGCAGTCCCTTCCCAGGCTTCACGTCCTGGTAGGTGACGGTCCATTGATCGTAGCGCGTGCGGCCGTTGTAGATCTTGATGCTGCTGGCCTTGCTCTTCGAGACGACACCGATCACTCCAGCACCCGGCACCGGCGCGCCCGTGCCCGAGGTCGGCGTGCCGCCGCTCTGCGTGGTGGACGTGCCCCCGGTCTGCGCCGTGGGTGTCGTGCCGACGAGACCACCAGGCGTGGCGTTGCCGCCCGGCTGTCCCACCGGCGCCGACGTCTGATAGACGGGTTGAAAGTCGCCACCGGTAATCGGGTCTTTGTACTTGCGGCGCAGGAAGCGCCCCTCGACGAGCACGTCGAAGGTCGGGGGCAGCGTGCCTGGACCGGCGCGCCGTTGGAACTTCTGGATGGCGCGCGCATACTCGGTGGCGCGGAAGAGGTACTCCTCCTCCCGCTCACGTTGCGCCTGCTTGTTCCACACGGGCAGCGCGGTCCCCATCAGCACGGCCATCACGCTCATGCCGACGAGCAGCGCCGCCATGGCATAGCCGCGCGCGTTCCCGCCCCACCTGGCCGGCCCGCCTTGACCATGTAAACGCATGAAACTATTATGCTCGGCAGTCCACCTCATGTCACTGACCTCGCGCACTGCACTCGTGGGCTCCCTGCTGGCCGCTGTGATCGCCGCTGGCTGTGACAAGGTGCCGCTCCTGGCCCCCACCAATACGACGATCCGGCTCATCTCGGGGCTTGGCGTGTTGCCGATTGCGGGCAGCACCGAGATCACCGCCATTGTCATCGAATCGGCTGGCACGCCCGTGCAGAACGGGACGGTCGTGACCTTCACGTCGTCGCTCGGTACGGTCGAGCCGCGTGAGGCGCGCACGACCAACGGGCAAGTGATGGTGCGCTACATCGCCGGCACGCAGTCGGGCCCGGCCAAGATAGGTGCGTTCTCGGGCGGCAGCAGATCCGAAGACCTCGAGATCCTGGTGGGTGCGGCGGCGGCCGCGGTCGTGTCGCTGCGCGCCGACAGCACCGTCGTGCCGTCGACGGGCGGCTCCACCGATGTGATCGCCACCGTGCTCGATACCGGTGGCAACCCGCTACGCGGCGCGCCGGTGAACTTCTCGACCACCGCCGGCCAGCTCGCCCAGAGCACCGTGCTCACCAACGACGCGGGTGACGCGCGCACGACGCTCACGACCAACGTGAACGCCGAGGTCACCGCCCGCGTCGGCGGCGGGGCGACAGCGCCCACCGGCAAGATCACGATTTCGGCGCGAAGCCTCCCGCTCATCAGCATCACCGTGGCCGGGCCCCTCGGCGGCCAGGCGAACTCGGCCGAAGTGGGCCAGCCCGCCATCTTCACGCTCAGGTCGGAGACCGGCACCGAGGGCAACGCGATTCGCAGCGTGCGCATCGACTTCGGTGATGGTACGAGCACCACGCTCGGCGCCCTGCCCAACACCACCACCGTGTCCCACGTCTACAGTCGCACCGGCGCCTTCACGGTCACCGCTACGGCCACAGATGCCCTCGGCTTCGTGGGCTCCACGTCCGTCATCATCACGGTGCTCGACCGAGCATCGATTCCCGTCAGCGTCACCGCCACGGTGCCGCTGTCTGGTGGCCTGGTCACCTTCAGCGCCAACGTCACGATCCCTGCTGGCGTCGCGATCCGCGCCTACGTGTGGGACTTCGGCGACGGCGTCGTGTTCACCACCACCGGCATCACGACCTCGCACCGCTACATCTCGGCGCGCACCTATCGCGTCACGTTGCGGGTGATTGCCACCAACGGCCAGGAAGGCTTCACCGAGCTCGACATCCGCGTGCCCGTCTAGCTAGCAGCCGCGCGCGAGCCGCCTTCATACTGTCTCACCACTCGGCGTAGGGCGTGCCGTCGAGGGCGGTGCGATCGGAACCGCTCTTCACATCGAAGATGCCGGGTTCCGACGAAGGATTCGCGGGGTCAGGCTCGGCGGGCACGGTCTGCCAACTGTCGACCGAGTTGGTGATCGGGTCTTCCGGCACCTCACGCACGTAGCCGTCGGTCACGAGATCCTGCAAACTCTGCGGCCACTTGTTCTTGTCGGCGTAGTACTGGTCGATGGCGTCGCGCAGCCGGAACAGATCTTCCTTCAGCACCGCCTCGCGCGCCCGCCCGATGCTGTTCTGATAGCCCACGAGCGCCAGGCTCGCCAGCACCACGATCAGCGCGGTGACGACCAGCAACTCGATCAGCGTGAATCCAGACGCGCCATTGCGGCGGCGTTGCAGTGTCAACATCGCGTGCTACCAGTCCCGGTACTTGGTGCCGTCGAGCGCGGTGCCGCCGCTGGCCGAGCGCACGTCGAACACGTTCTGTCCGCCCCAGCGCGTCGCGTCGGGCTTGTCTTGATACGAGCGCAGCTCCCACTTCGTCTCGCCGGTCATCGGATCGGCTGGGATGCGCCTGAGGAACTTCACCTTGCGGCCGGTGGCGTCGTTGTTGATGGAGACCCCTTCGACCAGCGTCTCGAGGTCAGGCGGATAGCCTTCGTTGCCCGGCTTCAGTTCGGTGGCCGGCAACTGGCCCGCCGCGGCCAGCTCGTAGTAGCCGTCGACGGCCTCGCGCAGGTCGCGCAGGTTTCGGCGCAGGTCGCTTTCCTTCTGCCGCTGGATGGTCACGCGCATGAGCGGCTGGATGGCCGACGCCAGGATCAGCACGATCGTCGTGACGATGAGCAGCTCGACGAAGCTGTAGCCCCGGTCGTCGCGCCACGCCCTGCTGCGCACTCGCGTCCCTCCTACTTCACCGTCACCGTGACGGGCTGGAACTGCAGCGGCGCGGCGCCGCCGCCGGCCAGCGTAGCGACGCCACTCAGCGTGAGCGGCGAGGTGCCTGGCGCCACGGCGTCGAAGGTGATGGCCGCCACCAGTCCGGTGCCAGACGCGCCGAGCACATCGGCGCCGCGTACCACGGCGATATCCACGCGGCCGCCAGCGGCGTCGACCCTTTGGGTGAACGTGGCCTTCACCCCGCCCTGCTGCAGCAGACTCCCCTCTTGCACAGTGCGCACGCGCATCACGGCGGGATTGAAGGTGAGCGAGAGTGACACCGTGGACAGCCGTGAAGCCGCCGAGATCGAGATCGGTACCAGATACGGCCCGCCGCCGACACGCAGCTCGGTGGTGGGCGGCGAGACGAGCACCATCGCCGGTGCGGGCGCCGCCGGTGCGTCCGAGAGCGGAGTAGCGGCCCGCGCGGTCGGTTGCGGCGGAAGCGTGGCGGCGGACGGCGCCGTGGCTGACGACGGCGCACCAGCGGGCGCCGGTGCTGCCGGGGCGGGCGAGGCGGCCGCAGCCGCGATGGCCTCGAGCGAGGGGAATGAGGTGATGCCACTCGGCGCCGGCGCCGGCTGCGGAATCGGCGTGCCGAAGAGCGACGTCGTGGTGCCAGGAATCGGCGAGCTACCCGGTGGAATCTGCGGCGCGCTCGAGGAGCCAGGAACGGCCATCGGCGTGCCGGCGGGAATCTGCGGCTGGGCCCCCGCCGGCGCTGGACCAGGGGCCGGCGGCGGCGCAATGGCTTCCGCGCCAGAGCCAATCACCCCACCGAAGATCGGCGGCGGCCCGCCCACGGCCATGTTGGCCTGCGTCCCGATATAGATCGGGCTCAAGTCCAGCGTGGTGAGCTGGTGCGAGCGCACGATGCGCGGCGTGAGCAGCATCACGATATCGGTCTGACGGATGTTCGTGTCGTTGTCGGCGAACAGCTGCTGCAGCAGCGGCAGGCGCAGAATGCCGGGGAAGCCGCGCAGCGAACGGCGCTCGTCTTCGCGCAGCAGCCCGGCCAGCAGGTTCGACTCGCCGTCGCGCAGGCGCAACCGGGTCGTCACCTTGCGCGAGGCGAAGGCCGGCAAGGTCTGTCCGGCAATTATCGAGTCCTGACCGCGCGCGCTGTTCTCGAGCATGAGATCCAGCACGATCTCGCCCTCGTAGGTGACGCGCGGGGTCATCTCGACAATCACGCCGATTGGCCGGTAGGTGAACGAAACGAGCGGATTGGCGGCCGCGCCGCCCTGCGCCAGGGGCGCGAAGGTGGTGCTCGGCACCGGCACTTCTTCGCCGAGGTTGAGGATGACCTTCTGGCCCTCGGTGCCGCGCAATTGCGGCTTGGCGACCGTCTTGGTCTGCGAGTCGCTCTCGAGGAAGCGCACGATGGCGGCCGGTACGGCCAGGTAGAAGTCGGCCGCGCTGATACCGGTAGAGATCGTGTTGGCGTTGAACACCGGGGGTGATCCGACGTTCGACGGCGCGGTGGCGCTGCCCGCGCTGGCCGCGCCGCCGCCGGCGGCGGGCACGCTGCTGCCGCCGGGCGCCTGCTCGGGCGAGAAGATGCCGCCGAGCGCGTAGTCGGTGAGGTTCAGACCGAAGCGCTTGGCCCGTTCGCGGCTGACCTCGAGGATCTGCACGTCGATAATCACCTCGGCCCGCGGCTTGTCGTTGATCTTGATCACCTGTTCGATGATTTCGGCGACCGGCGCAGACGCGCGCACGGTGATGGTGTTGGCGGTCTTGTTGGCCGCGATGCGCGGCTGGATCGCCATCTGCGGCGCCAAGATCACGGTGTTCACGAGCTGTGCCAGCTCGGTGGCGTCGGCGTGCGAGATGAAGAACGTCTTGATGACCTGCTCTTCGTACTGCTGGCGCTTGGCGGTGTTGTCGGTGGCGATGATGATGGTGCGCTCGTTCAGCACCTTGTAGAAGATCTGATTGGCCAGCATCACCTGCTGCAGCGCCTCGTTGAGCGTGACGCCTTCGAGCTGCACGGAGACGCTGCGGTCCTGGAAGTCGCGGTCGTAGGTGATGTTGATGCCGGTGGAGCTGCCGATGAAGGTCAGCAGGTCGCGCAAGCTCGTGTTCGAGAAGCGCAGGTTGAGCGGCTCTTTGGAGGTTGGGTTGAGCACCGGCTCCTGCGAGTTCTTGCGCGCCTGCTCGCGCATTGCCTCGATCGGCGGACGCGGGCGCGCGCCCTCGAGGCGCTGGCGCAGATCGCGGTCGAGCTCGGCGGCCCGGGCCGCAATCGACCGGTTCGAGGGATCGAATTCACCGGCCTTGCGGTACTCGCGCAGCGCCTCGTCGGGCTGGCCGGCCGTTTCGAAGGCCCGGGCACGGGCCACGTGTGCGCCAGCGGCCCCTTGCATGGCGCGTTCGAGTGCAATTTTGTATTCAGGCTTGTCGGGCGCGCCCTGCAGCGCCTGCCGGTAGTACTCGACGGCCTCGTCCCACTGCTGGGCGTGCGCCGCACGCTGGCCACGCGTGTACGATCGGCTTGCGCCGCACCCGGCGAGCACGAAAGCCGTCAGCACTACGGCGATGGCCTTCCCCACTCCTGATCTCACACGCGCTCTCCAGCTCTCCGCGCTACTGCCCGGTCAGACGCAGCGTCTGGCGGCCGCGCCCGTCGACGTAGGCGATCTCGATCGAATCGGCCCCGATCGAGAGAATTCTGAAACGTCCGTCGATGATAGCCCCTTGGGTGCCGTGCACCACGAGGCCCTTGCTGTCGCTCAGTACCGCCAGGCGGCGCGCGCCCGAGGCGTCTTCGACCAGGCCGATGAACTTGAACGGAATCGGGGGCAAGGGCGGCGGCCCGGGCGGCAGCAACGGCATGGTCGGCGGCGCGGGCGCCGCGCTGCCGGCCGGGCGCGGCTGCGCCGGCGCGGTCGCGCCCTGACGCGCCCCGAACACGAACGGGTTGCGCTCGGCCTCTTCAGGCCCGGTCCTTCTGCCGGCGAGCGCCTCGAGCTGCACGTCCACGGGTGTCACCGGCGCGACCGCCGCGCCGACCCGGCGAGCGGCGGCGGCCGCGGCCGCCGGCGCATCGGGGGGCACGGCGCCGAGGTAGCGCCACGCGCCGATCACGACCAGGGCGCCCACCAACCCCATCAACACCTGGCGTTGACGCTCAGCGGACACCAGGAGTGGCCTTGTAGTAGGTGGACACGACCAGCGTGAAGTCGAGCGGCGCCGAGGTGTCTTCCCCCTCGGACAACACAATCGAGTCGACCACCACGAAGTCGTCGGCGGTCTCGAGTTCGTAGAGAAAATCGCGCACGTCGTCGTAGCGGCCCACCAGCTCGATGCTGGCCTGGAGCCGCGCCAGGGCGCTGCCTTTGAGATTCTCGGGTGCCACCTCGCTGCGCGTGAAGGTGATCTGGTGGGTGCGCGACAACTGCGCGACGCGCAGTTGCAGCAGCCGCCGAGCCGCGGCGATGTCCTCCGGCAGCACGTCGCGGTAGAAGACACTCAACTCGCGCGTCGCGCTGTCGCGACCGTCACGCGCGGTGGTCGCGGCCGTCAACTCGGCCGCCGCGGCGTCGGCATCGAGCGTGGCCGCCGAGGCTCGCACCTCGGCCGATCGCACCGAGCGCGACATCGGCAGCACCCCGGCCACCAAGGCCACGGCATTGACGGCCAGCAGCACGGCGAGCGGCCAAATCCACGCGCGATGCTCACGCAGCACCCGGCGCAGGATGCCACCGCGAGACTCGGTCATCGCCCTCCCTCCGCGCCCACGCCCGTCGCGTCCGCGCTCTTGGATTCTGACGCCGCCGATACCGGCTTGGCCGCGTGCCGGTAGTAGCCCTGCAGATTCGAGGCGATCGTGCCGTCCTCGAGCGTCTCGTCCGAGCGCGAGAGCACGCCGCTGAAGGCACCGGTCGCCTCGAGACGTTCGATGAACGCGTCGAGGTCCTCGATCCGGCGCGAGACCACGGTGAGCGCCACCATCAAGCGGCCCTTGTCGTCGGCCTGCGGCTGCACCTGCACGAGCCGCACGTCGGCGGGCAGCGTCGCTTCGAACTGATTGAAGAGTTCGGTCCAGGAAAAGGTGCGCTGCTGGATCAGCTGATTGGCCTCGGTGGCCGACTGCGCGACGCGCTGCAGTTGCGCGGCATCGAGCCCGCTGCGCACGCGGTCGGCGTCGGTGCGGGCCGCGGCTGCGCGCAAGCCCTCGCTGCCTATGCGCTCACCGAGCATCGCGCCCTGCTGCGACAGACTCATCACCGTGGTCACGTTCACGGCCGCCCACGCCGCGGCAACGGCCAGCGCCACGATGAGCACGCCGCGTACGAGCCGCTCGTTGTAGAAGGGGCGGGTCGCGAGATTGCCGGTCAGCATGACGAGGCCGCCGCACCTTCCCTGATCAGGATGCCGATGCTCGGGGCCAACGCGTCGGCCAGGGCCGGCGCCATGGGCGAGCGATCGGCGGGCGGTGCCGCCTGAAACGGATCCACCGCCGACACCTCGAGCGCGAGGCGCGCGGAGAGCTCCTGGCGAAGCTGCTCGGCACCGGCCGCGGTCGAGCCGCCCGCCAGCAGCACGCGGGTGAACTGGCGCCCCTGCAGACGGTCTTCGTAGAACATCGTCGTCTGGTGCACCAGGTCGGCGACCGACCCCTCCGATTCCTCGCCGCGCGTGCGGTAGAAGATCAACTGCCCGTCGCGCAACACTGCCAGGCTCACGTAGGTCGCGGCGGCGTGCACGAGCAGCCAGTCCCCGGCCACCGGCCGGCCCACGGCCAGCACCGCGTTCACCACGTTGAAGGTCGAGAGATCGACGACCCCGGCATGCGCTCCGGCCAGCTCACAGGCTTGCTCGTACTGGGCGACCACGTCGCGGCGCGCGACCGTGACGATGAACTCGTGGCCACCCGCGCTCGCGGCGCCAGGCGTATGGCTGATCACGGCTTCGTCCATCGAGAACGGCGTGGTCTTCTTCACCTGCCACTTGATCAGCTCGTGGAGGTCGGCGGCCCGGGCGGGCAGCGACTCGAACTTCACGATGCTGACACGGGCAATCGAGTCGGGCACGACCAGGCACACCCTGTTCGGACGAACGCCCGCCGCGGCGGCCGCGCGCCCGATGGCCGCCGCCACGAGCGGGACGTCGGCCATGTTGGGCGCGCCGAGCGCGCCGGTGATGGCGCCCGGCGGCAGCGTCTCGACGCCGTACCCGGCCAGGGCGGCCGTGCCGGCCCGCCGCTCGAGACGCACCACCGCGACGCGTCCGGGCGCGAGATCGACGGCCACGCCTGGAGGCGCCTGCTGGAGGAACGAGGGGAGGTTCATTCGACGAAAGTCACCTTGTTGATCTCACGCAGGGTGGTCAGCCCCAGCATGACACGCTCCACCGCCGATTCCCGGAGGAAGCGCATGCCCTGTTCCTTGGCCGCGCGCTTGAGCTCCGAGATCGGCCGCCGCTCGAGAATCAGCTCGCGCACGTGGTCGGTCAGATCGAGCAGCTCGCAAATCGCCATGCGACCCTTGAAGCCCGTGCCGCCGCACTCCACGCAGCCCACGCCTTCGTAGAAGGTATGGGTGTCAGCCAGGGCCGGATCCATCGCCGATTCAATCAGCAGCTCCCGGGTGATCGACACTGGCTGGCGGCACTTCTCGCAGATCTTGCGCACCAGGCGCTGCGCCATCACGCAGTTGAGCGCCGAGACGAACTGATACGGCTCGACGCCCATGTTGAGGAAGCGGCCGAGCACGTCGAACACGTTGTTGGCATGCACCGTGGTGAACACCAGGTGGCCGGTGAGCGCCGACTGGATGGCGATCTGCGCCGTCTCCGGATCGCGGATCTCGCCGACCATAATCTTGTCGGGGTCGTGGCGCAGGATCGAGCGCAGGCCGCGCGCGAATGTCAGGCCCTTCTTCTCGTTGATGGGAATCTGCGTGATGCCGCGCAACTGGTACTCGACCGGGTCTTCGATTGTGATGATCTTGTCTTCGATCGAGCGGATCTCGGCGAGCGCGCCGTAGAGCGTGGTGGTCTTGCCCGAGCCAGTGGGACCGGTCACGAGCACCATGCCGTAGGGCTCACGGATGTACTTGCGGAAGCGCCGCAGCTCGAGTTCGGGGAAGCCCAGAATGTCGAGCCGCAGCTCGGTGAACTGCTCGCTGATCGACTGCTTGTCGAGGATGCGGATGACCGAGTCCTCGCCGTGCGCGCTCGGCATGATCGAGACGCGGAAGTCGATGGTCTTGCCGCGCACGCGCAGGCGGAAGCGGCCGTCCTGGGGCACGCGCTTCTCGGCGATGTCCAGTTCGGCCATCACCTTGATGCGCGAGATGATTGCGCTGTGCGAGGCCTTGGCAATCGGCCGGCTGGCCGGCTGCAGCACGCCGTCGATGCGGTACTTCACGACCACCGCGTCGTCCTGCGTCTCGATGTGGATGTCGCTCGCGCGCCGCTGAATGGCCGTGAACACCATCGCATCGACCATGCGGATGATCGGGCTGTGGTCGCTCGTGAGGCGTTCAACCGTGAGGTCTTCGCTCGAGTCCTCGTCCTTGAGGACCTGGATGAAGTCCTCGGTGGCGTCGTCGAGGACGCGCTGCGAGCTCTCGCTCTTCTTGAGGATGCCCTCGATGGCGGAGCGGGCGCCGACCATGACCCGCACCGGCGTGCCGAGCAACACCGCCAGCTCGTCGAGCATCGTCAGGTCGGTCGGGTCCGACACCACGATCACGAGCGCCCGGCCGTCCCGCTTGAACGGCACGAAGCCGTAGCGCAACATCAGCTCGGCGGGAATGCCGCGGAACAGTTCCTGGTCGATCCGGAACAGGCCCATGTCGAGGAAGTCGAGCCGGTAGCGCTCGGCCAGCCGGCGCGCGTGCGCTTCTTCGGCGATGCGCGCATCGGCCGGCACGGCCGGAGCGAATTCGTCGGCGACCAGTGCCTCGGGGTCGAATCCTTCGACGGGCGGCGTGGAATCCATCACAATGCGCGTCCTATCGGCCAACCACCGACGACAACTCGAAGAGCGGCATGTAGAGCGCCAGCACGACGCCAGCAATCACGATGCCCATGAACACGAGCATGACCGGCTCGACGAGCGTGACGAACCGGGCTACTTCCGTCTCGACATCCTCGTCGTAGAAATCGGCGAGTGAGGTGAGCATCTCCTGCAAGGCGCCGGTCGACTCGCCCACCTCGATCATCTTGATCGCCACGTCGGGCATCACGCGCCGCTCGAGCAGCGTCGCGGCGAAGCCCTTGCCCTCGCGTACCTTGTCGGCCACGATGCGCAGCTCCTCGCCCATGAAGCGGTTGCCGGTCGAGGTGGCCGCCGTGTCGAGCGCGTTGACCAGCGGAATGCCGCCGCCGACCAGCGCCGCCAGCGTGCGGGCGATCTGCGAGGTGGCGAACTTGAGCGCGATCGCGCCGACCTTGGGCAGGCGCAGCAGCCAGCGGTCGAAGCGGACGCGCTGGCCGGGCCGCTTCACCCACGAGGAAAACGCCACGCCGCCGCCGCCGAGCAGCACCACCAACAGCAGCAGGTTGCCGCGCACCACGTCCGAGATCGCAATGATGACCCGGGTGACCAGCGGCAGTTCCTGGTTGAAGCTCGCGTAGAAGCCCGAGAAGGCTGGCACCACCTTCACGACGATGATGCCGACCAGCAGGATGGCCAGCACGGTGAGGATGGCCGGATACAACATGGCCGACAGCGTCTTCTTACGCACCGAGTCGATCACCTTGGAGTAGGCGACGAAACGCCGCAGCACGGTGTCGAGCGAGCCGCTGCGCTCGCCGGCTACGAGCGACGCGGTATAGACGCCAGGGAGGAGATCGGCGTGGGCGGTGAAGGCCTCGGAGAGCGCTGCGCCGCCGCGCACCTTCTCGTGCACGTCGTCGAGCACCGCCTTGAACACCGGGTTGCTCAGCCGCTGACGCAGGATGTCGAGCGACTGCACGAGCGGCATGCCGGCCTTGAGCAGCGTCGCCAGTTCCTGGTTGAAGATCAGGAACTCGTCGCGCGGGATCCGGCGTCGCCCGAGGCTGATACCCTGCACGCCGCCGCGCGCCCCGAGCGAGAGCACATGCAGACCCTTTTCTTCGAACTCGCGGCGCAGGTGGGCTTCACTCGGAGCAATATAGACGCCCTCGATTACCTGGCCTGCGGAGGTGCCGAGCCTGCAGCGGAATTCCATGCGTGAAGCGCCGCTACGACCCGTGCGGCTGTACGAATGCGTGGAACACGCGGGCGCCGAGTTCGCGCGGGTCGCTCGACTGCGCGCCGGGCTCGAGTGCGGGCACGAAGGTCTGGTCGACCACGAGCCTCAGCTCGACCATGTCGCCGCCGCCCATGGCGGCCGCCGGGAGCGGAATCTTCTGCACCGGGCCGTCGGCGCCGAGGGCCACGGTCGCCAGCACTTGATCGCCGAGTCGGAGCTCGACCTTGGTGGCAGCCGTGGCGGCCTTGCCGGGATTGTCCGCCTGGAAGAACAAGACCGCGTCGCGGCGGGGATTGCGGAAGGCCAGCGTGGCCTCCTTCTTGGTCCACTGCCACTCGACCATCGAATTGTCGGCGGCCGCTTCCACGGGGTGCCAGCCGTCCTTGAAAATCAAGAAGATGTTCTCGGTTTGCGGCAGCACTTCGAACTGCGCGGCTTCGTAGGCCCGGCCTCCGGCATCGCTACCGGTGAACTTCACGCGGTCACCCGAGGCGGGGTCGTAGAGCCCGGTCACAATCGTGGCTTGGCCCACGTAGTTGTAGACGGGTGCGAACACGGTTCGCGTGTATTCGATGGTCTGACCCGGCTTCCAACTGGCCGTGGCCGTCGGCGGGTCGTGGTCGTCGGTCCACATCTGCTCGCCGTCGGCGTCCATGAAGTGGACGAATACCTTGCGGGCGCCCAGGCTGGTCGCGTCGCCCGCGAGCATGAATTTGTAGGTGATATCGACTGGACTGCCGAGGGCCACCCGGGGCCGTGACAGCGACACGGCGACCGAGCCTTGCGCAGGTGTAGTGTCGGCCGTCGGACCGCAGGCCGCCGCCAGGGCGCACAGGGAAACGATGGCCCCGGCGCGTCGTGCAGTCATGAAGGTATGCATAGCCTTGTGAACCCACATGATAGCGTCTCCAGCACGACAGCGCTACCGTTGGTCGCCCGGACTTGTGGTACAGTTCCGCGCCTGACGGCCCCCGCCGTCGCCAGCCCATGGACAACGGACACGACGCGCTCGGCATGGTCGAGACCCGAGGCTTCATCGGGTCGGTGGAAGCCGCCGACGCGATGGTGAAGGCCGCCAATGTCGTGCTCGTCGGCACGGAGTTTATCGGCGCGGCCTATGTCACGGTGCTGGTGCGCGGCGATGTCGCGTCGGTCAAGGCCGCGACCGATGCCGGCGCCGCGGCCGCCCGCCGGGTCGGCGAGCTGGTGTCGGTGCACGTGATCCCCCGGCCGCACCCCGACGTCGAACGTCTTCTCCCCGTGGCGTAGGACGCCGAGCCGGCGCCGATGGCCTCTGACACGAACGCGGCCCTCACCCCACGCGATCACGCCTCCATCGCCGAGGCGCAGACACTGGCGCGTCGCGCCCGGGCCGCTCAGCGGGTGCTCGCGGAGTTGTCCCAGACGCAGATCGACGCGATCGTCGACGCCATGGCCGCCGCCGCGCTGGCCGAAGCCGAGCCGCTTGCGCGCCTCGCGTGCGACGACACCGGCTACGGCGTGGTCGCCGATAAACGCGAGAAGAACCTGTTTGCCGCGCGCGACGTGCACGCCTTCATCCGGCCCATGAAGACGGTCGGCGTCGTGGCGCGCCATGAGGAGCGCCGCGTGGTCGAGATCGCCGAGCCATTCGGCGTGGTCGCGGCCATCGTGCCGTCCACCAATCCCACCTCGACCACCATTTACAAGCTGCTCATCAGCATCAAGGCCCGCTGCGCGGTGGTGATCAGTCCACACCCGTCGGCGGCGCGGTGCATCACGCGCACGGCCGAGCTCATGACCGACGCCGGCCGCCTCGCCGGGTTGCCCGACGGCGCGATCGGCTGGATGACGTCGGTGTCGCTGCCGGGCACGCAGGCGCTGATGCGGGCGCGCGAGGTGGCAGTCATTCTGGCCACCGGCGGCTTGGGGCTCGTACGCGCCGCCTACTCGGCCGGCAAACCGGCCTACGGCGTGGGGCCCGGCAACGCCCCATGCTACGTTGAAGCCTCGGCGGATATCGCCAAGGCCGCTGACGACATCCTGACCGGCAAGAGCTTCGACCACGGCGTGCTCTGTTCGTCGCCGAATTCGGTGGTGGTCGACGTGGCCGTCGCGCCGGCCTTGAAGGCGGCGTTCCAGAGCGGTGGCGGCCACTTCCTGTCCCCGGCCGAAACCGAGCGACTGGGACGCGCGCTCGTGAGCCCGACGCGCCTGCCCAATCCGGCCTTCGTCGGCAAGTCGGCCCTGCACATCGCGGCGCAAGTGGGGATCACGGCACCGGCCGGTACGCGCGTGCTGATTGCGCCGCTCGCCGGGGTAGGCCGCGACCATCCGCTGTCGATCGAGAAGCTGTGCCCGGTGCTGTCGTACTACGAAGTGGCCGACTGGCGCGAAGGCTGCGAGCGCGCCAAGCAGATCCTGCAGTACGGCGGCATGGGCCACACCATGTCGATTCATTCCCGCGACGAGCAGGTCATCCTGGAGTTCGGCCTGCACAAGCCGGCTTTCCGCATCTGCGTCAACACCCCGACGACCTTTGGGTCGATCGGGCTGACGACCGGTCTCGATCCCGCCATGACTCTGGGCTGCGGCGGCTACGGCGGCAACATCACCTCCGACAACATCACGCCGCGCCATCTGTTGAACATCAAGCGCCTGGCCTACGAGGTGCGGCCGCGTGGCGCGCGCCCGGCGGCCGCCACCGCGCCAGCGGCGGGCACGGAGCCGGCGCTGCGTCCAGCTGTGCCCGCGCTGCCGCCCCACCGCGCGGTGCCAGGCGCCGTGTCCGCCGACCAGGTCACCGCCAGCATCGACCGTTATCTCGGACCGCTCGGACCGGGCGGCGGGACCGCGTCACGCACACCGGCCACCGCACCACCGCCAGGTCCGCCGGCGGCGTTCGTCTGCGAAGACGACGTGCGCGCGGCCGTGCGGGCTGGCGCCCGCATTCTCGTGGGCCCGCGCACCATCGTGACCCCCTCGGCGCGTGATGCCGCCGCGGCCGCCGAGGTGTTCGTGTGGCTCTCCGGCGCCGCACGGTAACCCGCGCACCCGCTTGCAGTTGCAAGTAGCTCGTCCGGTCCCCTGGGTGCGATTGACCGTGCGTGGGTCGGCGTGCTAGCGTCACACTTCTGACCGGCATGCGACGCACCCTGCTCTTCTCGCTCGTGCTCCCGCTGACCGCGGCGTGCGCGGCCAACCGGCCGCCCGTCGTCGCGACGGCGTCGGCACCGGTGCTGCAGGCGCGCACCCCGCAACCCCCGCCGGCCCTGCTCGATCCGGTCATCGCCATCATGGCCACCGCCGAAGCGTCGTTCGAACACGGCCGCGCCGAGGTCGAACAAGGCCACCTGCGCGAGGCCCGCGTGGCCTTCGACCAAGCCCTCGATGCGCTCATGGCCGTGCCCGGCGGCGCCCGCGGCGATGCGCGGGTCAGCGCCGCGCTCGATGCCCTCATCGACCGGATCAGCGCCCTGGAACTTTCGGCCCTGGCGCGCGGCGATGGCTTCACCGAAACCGCCTCCGAACCCGCCACCATCGACACGCTCTTGTCGCTGCCTCCGGCCGAGGCCGAAGCCGCGCCCGCGCCCGAAGTAGCCACCACGGTCCGTGACGACCTCGCCACGACGGCGCACGACATCCCGATCCCGATGAACGACCGCGTGCTCCGCTTCGTGGAACTCTTCCAGGGCCGGCTCCGCGGCTTCCTCACCGACGGTCTCACGCGCGGCGCGCAGTACATGCCGATGATCCAAGCGGTCTTCAAGGACGCGGGATTGCCGCTCGACCTGGCCTATGTGCCGCTCGTCGAGAGCGCGTTCAAGCCGACCGCCCTGTCGCGCGCAAGCGCACGCGGCGTCTGGCAGTTCATGCGCGGCACGGGCACGGAGAACGGGCTGAAGCACGACTGGTTCATCGACGAACGCGCTGACCCCGAGAAGGCCACGCGCGCCGCCGCGAAGTACCTCAAGTCGCTGCACCGCACCTTCGACGACTGGCATCTGGCGCTCGCCTCGTACAATGGCGGTCCCGGGCGCGTGCAGCGCGCCGTGCAGCGCTCTGGGCTCGATGACTTCTGGGAGCTGAGCGCCTCGACCAAGCATCTGCCGCGCGAGACCCGCGACTACGTGCCGATGATCCTGGCCGCGACGATCATCGCGCGAAATCCCGCAAAGTACGGCTTCGACGTGCCGGCCATGTCGCCAGTGGCCGCCGACGTGGTGACGCTCTCGGCCCCAGCCGACCTGCGCCGCGTGGCCGAGTGGGCCGGCGTCTCGGCCGAAGACATCCGCGCGCTCAACCCGGAACTGCGCCGATGGACGACGCCGGTGCGGCGGCGCGACTATCAGTTGCGGGTGCCCATGGGCACGGCCGCGCTCGTGCTCGAGGCGCAACACGGCTCGGCGCCCGACGAGGTCGCGTCGCTGCAGTATTACACCGTGCGGAAGGGCGAATCGCTGCCGACGATTGCGCGCCGCCTGCGCGTGTCGCGGGCGGATCTGGCAGACGCCAACTACCTCGGCGCCTCGGCCCGTGTGAAGTCCGGCCAGAAGCTGCTCGTGCCCCGCGCCCCGTCAGCGGCGTTGCTCGCCGGCCGGCCCGCCGCGATCGCCGCCGGCACCGTCGCCACGCGCGCCGACGACCGCGACGACGAGCCCACGCGGCTGGTCTACCGAGTGCGCAAGGGCGACACGCTGTCTGGGATCGCCCGCCGCCACGGCGTGAGCGTCGTGAACCTGCGCGCCTGGAACCGGCTGCGCGGGTCGGCCATCGACGAGGGCGACCGGCTGCAGATTCATACGGCGCGCGCCACCAGCGCGCAATAGCGCGGCGCCCTCGCGCGCAGGTTCTGCGTTCCTCTGCCTGCGCCGACGGCGCAGGTTTCGCGATCTAGCGTGAGCCACCCACAGGTTCGCCCGCAATTCTGCACGCCCGCGGCTGGCACCGGCCTTGGAGAGAGCACGGCGTGCTCGCCCACGTGCAAAGCGCGGCGCTCCGTGGCATCGACGCCTTCCCTGTGGCGGTCGAGGTCGACGTGTCGTTCGGCTTGCCCCTGTTCGCGATGGTCGGGCTACCCGATGCGAGCGTGCGCGAGAGCCGCGATCGCGTGCGCGCGGCGATCCGCAACTCGGGTTTCGACTTCCCTGACCACCGCATCACCGTCAATCTCGCGCCGGCCGACGTGCGCAAGGCGGGCGCCTCATTCGATCTGCCAATCGCCATCGCCATCCTCGCGGCCACCGGCGTCGTGCCGCGTCACGACGGCCGGTCGCTGGCGGTCGTTGGCGAGCTGTCGCTCGACGGCGCCGTGCTAGCCACGCGGGGCGTGCTTCCGGTGGCGATCGGGCTACGGCGTCAGGGCATCGACGCGTTGCTGCTGCCACATGGCAACGCGGCCGAGGCGGCGGTCGTGGCCGGCCTCACGGTGCTTCCCGTGCGCACCTTGGCGGACGCCGTCGCGTGCCTGCAGCAGCCGCCCGAGGCCTGGCCCCCACCGTCGGTGCCGAGGATGCCGGCCGCGACGCCGGCCGATGCCGACATCGACTTGAGCGATGTGCGAGGACAGGCGACGGCGCGCCGGGCGCTCGAGGTGGCGGCGGCCGGCGGTCATCACCTGCTCTTCGTCGGCCCGCCCGGCGCCGGCAAGACGATGCTGGCGCGCCGCATGCCGGGGGTGCTGCCGCCGCTCTCGTTCGACGAGGCGTTGGAGGTGACGGCCGTGCACTCCGTGGCCGGGCTGCTCCCGCCCGGCACGGGGCTGCTCGGCACGCGACCGTTCCGCGCGCCCCACCACAGCGCCTCCGAGGCCGCTCTGGTCGGGGGCGGCAGCGCGCCGCGGCCCGGTGACGTGACCCTCGCGCACCACGGCGTGCTCTTCCTCGACGAGCTCCCCGAGTTCGGACGGCGCGTGCTCGAGTCGCTCCGTCAGCCGCTCGAAGAAGGCCAGGTGCGCATTTCGCGCGCGGCGGGCACGGTGGCCTTCCCCGCCGCCTTTACCCTGGTGGCGGCGATGAACCCGTGCCCGTGCGGCTTTGCCGGTGACGCCGCGCGCGCGTGCCGCTGCACGCCGCTCGCCGTGCAGCACTACCACGACCGCGTGTCGGGTCCCCTGCGCGACCGGCTCGACCTGACCGTCACGCTGGCGCCCGTGCCCTTCGACACGCTCACGGCCAGCGTGTCCGGTGAGTCGTCCGCCGCGGTACGTGCCCGGGTCGAGCAGGCCCGTGCGAAGCAGCTCGCCCGGGCCGCTCCAGGCATCGCGTCGCTCAACAACCGGCTCAGCCTCCGAGCCCTCGACGGCGTCGTCCAGCTCGACCGGGACGGGCGTGCCCGGCTCGCGGCGGCGGCGGGCCGGCTCCGCCTGAGTGGACGCGCGGTGCACCGCGTGCTGCGCGTGGCGCGCACGGTGGCCGACCTCGAGGGCAGCACAGGCGTACGGGACGAACACCTGCTCGAGGCCCTGCAGTTTCGCGACGCCGCACCGACCGAGTCCCGGTGAGGGATGACATTCGGGCAGGCGGATCATTCGCTCGATTTTCGTCTGGCGCGATCCTGGTCTGGACTTCCTGACCGCCCGGCAGGTATCCTGGGCGGATTGCGTCGGGCCAGAGGTTCTGGCCAGGCGTCAATACCCAAGCCACGAATGCCCTCCACGCGATACACGATCCTGCTCGCCGACCGCCAGTCCGGCGTCGTTCGGCGCTTCACCGTCGGGCTGCGCCCGGCGCTGATCGTGATCACGAGTGTCCTCACCCTGCCTGTGCTCGTCGGCATGGGCGCGGCCTGGAAGGCGCGCGCCGACGTCGCCGACCTGTTCGCCTCCCAAGCCACGCTCGAACTGGAACTCTCGAGCTACCGCGGCGCTACCGAAGCGCTCACCGGACAAATCCAAGGCCTGCAGACCGCCCTCGACGATCTGGGGGGACGCGCGGCCCTCGACCCGGCCCTGCGGTCGGCCATGGACAAGCTGCCCGCCATCGTGAAATCGCGGGCGATGGGCGGCGGCAGCGCGGCCGGCTCTGCCGGCCTCGCCATGCTGCCGAGCCTGAACTCGCCGGAAGACACCTTCGGCCTCCTGCGTGACCTGCTGCAGGGCCTCGAAACCCGGCTCGAATCGGTGCAGTCGGGCGTCGACAAGCGCAATGCCCTGGCTGCCGCCACGCCGTCGATCTGGCCGACCGCCGGCTGGCTCACCTCCGCCATGGGCGCGCGCCTCGATCCGTTCACCGGCGGCGCCGACTTCCATCCCGGTCTCGACATCTCGGCCGACCGAGGCTCGCCGGTCTTCGCCACCGCCGACGGCACCGTCGTGCACGCCAGCGCGTTCAGCGACTACGGCAATCTCATTCGTATCGACCACGGCTTCGGCCTCGAATCGCGCTACGGCCACCTCTCGAAGTTCGACGTCGAGGTGGGCAGCAAGGTGAAGCGCGGCGATCTCATCGGCAAGGTCGGCGCCACGGGGCGCGCCACGGGGCCCCATCTGCACTACGAGGTGCGGGTCAACGACCGGCTGCTGAACCCGCTGCAGTTCCTGTTGAAGAGTGCCCGCCAGACCGGCGGCGACTGACCCGCCAGCGCCGCGCCCTTCCTTGACGGTCTCCGCCGTCACCGATAACATTCTCCTAAATCTCAAGGCACGTGTCAGCCCCGCATGGTCGGTAATCTACTCGCCAAGGTCTTCGGCACCCAGAACGACCGCGATCTGAAGCGGCTCGGTCCGCTCGTGGTGCGCATCGCCGAGCTCGAACCCGCCATGCGCGAGCTGTCGGACGACGGCTTGCGGGCGACCACCGGCGCATTCCGCGCGCGCGCGGTCGGCGGCGAACCGCTCGACAGCCTGCTGCCCGAGGCGTTCGCGCTCGTGCGCGAGGCCGGCAAGCGCGTGCTCAACATGCGCCACTACGACGTGCAGCTCATCGGCGGCATGGTGCTGCACCAGGGCAAGATTGGCGAGATGAAGACGGGCGAGGGCAAGACCCTCATGGCCACCCTGCCCGCCTATCTCAACGCGCTCGGCGGCAAAAGCGTGCACGTCGTGACCGTCAACGACTACCTGGCGCGCCGCGACGCCGAGTGGATGGGCCGCATCTACCGCTTCCTCGGGCTCACCGTCGGCGTGATCCAGCACGACCTGAACGACGAGCAGCGTCAGGCCGCCTATGGCTGCGACATCACCTACGGCACCAACAACGAGTTCGGCTTCGACTACCTGCGCGACAACATGAAGTTCGACCTGTCGCGCATGGTGCAACGCGGCCACAACTTCGCGATCGTCGACGAAGTCGACAGCATCCTCATCGACGAGGCGCGCACACCGCTCATCATCTCGGGCCCGGCCGAGGAATCGAACGACCTCTACTACGAGGTCGATCGCATCATCCCGTCGCTCACGCGCGGCCTGGTGCACCAGGGCCAGGTGAAGACCGAAGACCGCGAGCGCATGGAGGCGTCGGGCGACTACACGGTCGACGAGAAGGGCAAGACCGTCACGCTCACCGAGGCCGGCATCGCGCACGCCGAAAAACTCCTGGCCCACCGGCTCCAGCCCGGTGGCCTCTACGACCCGATCAACATGCCGCTGCTGCACCACGTCCAGCAGGGTCTGCGCGCGCACACCCACTACCGCCTCGACGTCGAATACATGATCAAGGACGGCCAGGTGGTGATCGTCGACGAGTTCACCGGCCGCCTGATGCCGGGACGCCGCTGGAGCGACGGCCTGCACCAGGCCGTGGAAGCCAAGGAAGGTGTGAAGATCGAGCGCGAGAACCAGACGCTCGCCACCATCACTTTCCAGAACTACTTCCGCAAATACGCCAGGCTCTCGGGCATGACCGGCACGGCCGAAACCGAGGCGCCCGAGTTCAACAAGATCTACAAGCTCGACGTGATGGTGATTCCCACCAACAAGGCGATGCGCCGGATCGAGGAGCCCGACCTGGTCTACCGCACGGCGGCCGAGAAATACGACGCCATCGTCGCCGACATCGTCGAGCAGCAGAAGAAGGGCCGGCCGGTGCTGGTCGGCACGGTCAGCATCGAGAAGTCCGAGAAGATCTCGACCATGCTGAAACGGCGCGGCCTCAAGCACGTGGTGCTGAACGCCAAGTACCACGCGCAGGAAGCCGAGATCGTCGCGCAGGCCGGCCGCCTGGGCATGGTCACGATCGCCACCAACATGGCGGGCCGCGGCACCGACATCCTGCTCGGCGGCAGCCCCGACCACATGGCTCGCCAGCAGTGCCTGGCCGAGGGCGTGGCGCAGGTGCTCGAACGCGGCGAGGAGCGCTTCGTCGACGACGACGACTCGGTCTACTTCTCGCAGGGCGACAACTATCGCGTGCCGCGCCCCGACTGGGAGCGCATCTTCCGGCACTTCAAGGCGCAGTGCGATGCCGAGCATGACGAGGTCATCGCCCAGGGCGGCCTGCACATCCTCGGCACCGAGCGGCACGAGGCGCGGCGCATCGACAACCAGTTGCGCGGCCGCGCCGGCCGTCAGGGCGACCCGGGCAGTTCGCGCTTCTACCTGTCGCTCGAAGACGACCTGATGCGCATCTTCGGCTCCGACCGCATCTCCGGTTTGATGCAGAAGCTCGGCATGGAAGAAGGCGTGCCGATCGAACACGGCATGGTCAGCCGCGCCATCGAGCGCGCGCAGAAACAGGTCGAGGCGCAGAACTTCGCGGTGCGCAAGCACCTGCTCGAATACGACGACGTCATGAACAAGCAGCGCGAGAGCGTCTACACGCTCCGGCGCGAGGTGCTCGAAGGGGTCGTGCGCGTCACCGAAGAAGAGACCTCCGACACGCGCGGCTATCTGCTGGCCACGGCCGAGGATCTGATCGACGACAAGGTCAACCTCTACTTCGCCAAGGACGCCGACCCCGACACCTGGGACATCGAGGCGCTGCGCCGCGAGTTGTCCGAGCTGTTTGCGCTCGACGACAGCGACTTCGCGACCGTGCCGTTCGACCAGGGCCGCAGCGCTGACATCCGCGAGGCGCTGGGGGAGCGCGTGAAGGCGAAGTATCTCGACAAGGAACGCGTCGTGCCCGCCGAGATCCTGCGGCGCGTCGAACGCGATCTGATGCTGCAGATCGTCGACACGCAGTGGAAGGACCATCTCTACTCGCTCGATCACCTGAAGGACGGCATCAGCCTGCGCAGCTACGGCCAGCGCGATCCCCTGGTCGAGTACAAGAAAGAGAGCTATCAGCTCTTCCAGGAGATGCGCAGCCGGGTCGAGGCCGAGATGGTGCGCTACCTGTGGTGGCTGCGTCCGGTCGAAGGCGAACCCGACGCCATCGTGGCGCCGGTGCGGCCCGCGCCCCGCCGGCAGTCGCCGCTCACCTACAGCGGCCCCTCGGATGTGGTTCCGGCCAGCTTCCCGTCGCCGGCCCCGAGCGGCGGCTTTCCGCCGCTCGGGGCGGCGCGTCCGGCCCGCACCGGTGGCGACGACGCGCCGATCACGCAGGTGAAGCGCGACGAGCCGAAGATTGGCCGCAACGACCCGTGCCCCTGCGGCAGCGGCAAGAAGTACAAGAAGTGCCACGGCGCCAACTGATGCCCGCTCCAGCGATCGCCTCCCAGCCCTCTCAACGCCGAAGGCCGACCCGCGTGTCGGCCTTTCGTGCATCTGTCCCGCGAGACGCCCGCCCATGACGCAGCCGCACGCCACCGCCACGCCCAGCCGCGCGTCCCTCGACGCGTCCCTCTCCACCGCCCTCACCTTCGATGACGTGCTGCTCGTGCCGCGCTATTCGAACGTGCTGCCGGCGCAGGTCGACGTGACGACCCGGGTCACCCGGAACATCCCGCTGTTCGTGCCGCTGCTCAGCGCCGCCATGGACACCGTGACCGAGTCGTCGATGGCCATCGCCATGGCGCAGCAAGGCGGCCTCGGCATCATCCACAAGAACCTGTCGATCGAGGACCAGGCGGCGGAAGTGGACCGCGTGAAGCGCTCCGAGAGCGGCATGATCGTCAACCCGATCACGCTCTCGCCCACCCACCGGATCCACGAGGCGCTCGAGCTGATGGCCCACTACCGGATTTCGGGCGTGCCGGTCACCGAGGACGGCAGCAAGGAAGGGCGCCTGGTCGGCATCCTCACCAACCGCGACTTGCGCTTCGAGACCAACACGCAGCAGGCCGTAGCTGACGTGATGACCAAGGAAAATCTCATCACGGTGCCGGTCGGCACGACCCTCGACGGAGCGCGCGAGATCCTGCACCAGAAGAAGGTCGAGAAGCTGCTGGTCGTGGACCACGCTTATCGGCTGAAGGGCCTCATCACCGTCAAGGACATCCAGAAGGCCATCAAGTATCCCAACGCCTGCAAGGACTCGCTCGGCCGCTTGCGCTGCGGCGCGGCCGTGGGCACCGCGCAGAACACGCTCGACCGCGCGGCCGCACTGGTCGCGGCGCACGTCGACGTGCTGGTCGTGGACACGGCTCACGGGCACAGCCAGGGCGTGCTCGACATGGTGCGCGAGCTGCGCCGTCGCTACCCCGAGGTGGACATCGTCGCCGGCAACGTCGCGACCGCCGAAGCCACCGAGGCGCTCATCAAGCTGGGCGTCGACGGGGTGAAGGTCGGGATCGGCGCCGGCTCGATCTGCACGACCCGCATCGTCGCCGGGATCGGCATGCCGATGATCTCGTCGATCTGGGAATGCGCCAACGCGGCCCGGCCCTACGGCGTGCCGGTGATTGCCGACGGCGGCATCCGCTACTCGGGCGACGTCGTCAAGGCGCTCGCCGTCGGCGCCAGCTCGGTGATGATCGGCAATCTGTTTGCCGGCACCGACGAAAGCCCCGGCGAGCTGATCCTCTATCAAGGCCGCAGCTTCAAGGAATACCGGGGCATGGGCTCGATCGGCGCGATGCGCCAGGGCAGCCGCGACCGCTACTTCCAGGACGAGTTCCAGCTCGAGGGCAAGATCAGCGCGACCTCCGAAAAGCTCGTCCCCGAGGGCATCGAGGGCCGCGTGCCGCACAAGGGCAATCTCGCCTCGCTCGTGCACCAGCTGGTGGGCGGTCTGCGTGCTGGCATGGGCTACTGCGGCTGCGGCACCATCGACGACCTGCAGCGCAACGCGCACCTCGTGCGGATCACCCCGGCCGGCCAGCGTGAGAGCCACGTGCACGACGTGACCATTACCAAGGAAGCGCCGAACTACCGCACGGAATAGGCGGGGCCCGGGGCTCGGGACCTATCGCTCGACCACGATTTCCCGCTCGTCGCCACCGCGGTCGCGAATCAGCACGCAGATGGCCCCGGCGATCGGTCGGGCCAGGCGCTCCGCCCACTCCACGACCACCACGCCCGACTCTGCCAGGGCCGCGTCGAAGCCGACATCGTCGAGTTCGATGCGCTCGATGCGATAGAGATCCAGGTGCACGAGCGGCAGGCGGCCGCCGGTGTATTGGTGGACCAGCGTGAACGTAGGGCTGGTGATCGCGTCAGAGTCGAGACCAAGACCCTCGGCCAGCCCCTTGACGAAGACCGTCTTGCCCGCGCCCAGGTCGCCGTGCAGCAGCACGACGTCGGCCGCGACCAGGGTAGCTGCCAGGGCCGCCGCGGCGGTGCGGGTCGCTGACTCCCCCACCGAGTCGACGACCGTGCGCGCGCGCGGGCCCGGGGCGGTCACTCGGCCTTCGTCGCGACGCGCTCCCGCGCCGTGAGTTCCTGCAGCGCCTCGCCGATGTGGCTCACGATGTCGCCGGCGGTCATCGACACCTCGCCTTCGTCGGCCTCGGCCAGTTCGCCGGCCGCGCCGTGGAGATAGACCGCGAGCTGGCAGGCCGGTCCGGGATCCATGAGCTGCGCCAGCCATGCCGCCACCATGCCCGTGAGCACGTCCCCACTGCCGCCGGTGGCCATGCCTGGGGTGCCCGTGGGGTTCACGAACGCCTGTCCGTCTGGCAGGGCCACGATGGTGCGATAGCCCTTGAGCACCACGCACACCCGGTGACTGGTGGCGAATTCCACGGCCAGGCCGAGCCGATTGGCCTGCACGTCGTCGGTGGCGCAGCCGAGCAGCCGGGCCATCTCACCCGGATGGGGCGTGATGACGATCGGCCGATCCGCGCGGCCGACCAGCACCGCCGCATCGCCGGCGCAGGCATTCAGCGCGTCGGCATCGAGGACGAGCGGGGCGTCGCCACGCTCGATGAGCTCGCGCACGAAGGCCGTCACCGACGGTCCCGTGCCCAGTCCGGGGCCCACCGCCACCACGTCGGCGCCGAGCGTGAGCACCTCGTCGGCGGCCTCGCGCGCGCACCTGCCGTCGTGCTCGAGCAGTCCGTGAGTCATGAACTCGACGCCGAGCGCCGCCACGATCGCCTGCACCGAGCCAGGCGTGGCCACCGTGACCCGGCCGGCGCCGGAACGGAGCGCTCCGCGCGCGGCCAGCACTGCGGCCCCGGTCATGCCGCGCGAGCCGCCGACCACGAGCACGCGGCCGAAATCGCCCTTGTGTGCGGCGGGGCCACGCGGCTCGACCAGCGTGCGCACGTACTCGCGCGTGAGCAGATAGAGCCGCGGACCGTCGGCGTCGGCGATGACCGCGTGCGGAATGCCGATGTCGGCGACCACCACGTCACCGGCCGCATGTTCGGCCGGCGGCAGCACGAGCGGCACCTTCGGCGCGCCGAGGGTCACGGTGATGTCGGCCTGCACCGCCGGTCCGACGAGGTCGTTGGTGTCGGCCGACAGGCCCGACGGCAGATCAATCGATACCACGGTGGCCGCCGAGGTGTTGAGATCGGCGACGACCGTGTCGTGCAGGCCGGTGAGCGCGCGACTCAGGCCGGTGCCGACGATGGCATCGATGACGATGTCGGCCGAGGTGACCTGTGGCGCGTGCAGTTCCCAGCGCTGCGCGTCGGACACCTCGACGATCGGCACACCCAGCCGGCCGATGATGTCGAGGTTGATGCGCGCATCACCGCGCACGTCGGCGGTGGCACCGATGACCACGACCGAAACGTCGATGCCGCGCTGATGCAGGGTGCGCGCGACCACGAATCCGTCGCCGCCGTTGTTGCCAATCCCGCACAGCGCGACGATCCGCCGCGCGGGCAGATCGTCAATCAGCGACTCGAGCGCCGCGACCACCTGGCGGCCCGCGTTCTCCATCAGCACGAGCGACGCCAGCCCGAGATCGTCGATGGTCGCGCGATCGACGGCGCGCATCTGCTTGGCGTTCAGGACACGCATCGGCCGCACGGGCGCGAGTCTAGCATACGGGTCCGCGCCGGCCCGGCTCCTATTCGTAGGTCGCCATCGGCGGGCAGGTGCACATCAGATTGCGATCGCCGTAGGGATTGTCGATACGACCCACGCTCGGCCAGAACTTGTTGGCCCTCACCCACGGCAACGGATAGGCCGCCTGCTCGCGCGAGTAGGAATGGCTCCACCGGTCGGCGGTGACCTGCGCCGCGGTGTGCGGCGCATTCTTCAGCACGTTGTCCTTCGCGTCGGACCGGCCGCTCACGACGTCGTCGATCTCCTGGCGAATGGCCAGCAGGGCGTCGCAGAACCGATCGAGCTCGGCCTTGTCTTCACTTTCGGTCGGCTCGATCATGAGCGTGCCGGGCACCGGAAACGACACCGTGGGCGCGTGGAAGCCGTAGTCCATCAGACGCTTGGCCACGTCGCCTTCCTCGATGCCGGCGGCCTTGAACGCGCGCAGGTCGAAAATCATCTCGTGCGCCACCCGGCCGTTGGGCCGAGTGTAGAGCACGTCGAACTGCCCCTCGAGCCGGGACTTGATGTAGTTGGCGTTGAGGATGGCGTACTTGGTGGCTTCGGTGACCCCGTCGCCGCCGAGCATCTTGATGTAGCCGTATGAGATCAGCAGGATGCTGGCGCTGCCCCAGGGCGCGGCCGACACCGGCAGGATGCCCTTCTCGCCCCCGGTCGTGGCCAGCGGATGTCCGGGCAGATACGGCGCCAGGTGCGCGGCCACGCAGATCGGGCCCATGCCCGGACCGCCGCCGCCATGCGGGATGGCGAAGGTCTTGTGCAGGTTGATGTGGTTGACGTCGGCGCCGATGAGCGCCGGGCTGGTGAGCCCGACCTGCGCGTTCATGTTCGCGCCGTCCATGTAGACCTGGCCGCCGTGCTCATGCACCGTGGCGCAGATGTCCGTGATGGCGTCCTCGAAGACGCCGTGGGTGGACGGATAGGTGACCATCAGCGCGGCGAGGTTGGCCCCGTGCGCCTCGGCCTTGGCCTTCAGGTCTGCGATGTCGATGTTGCCGTGGGCATCCGAGGCCACCACGACCACCTGGTAGCCGGCCATGATGGCGCTCGCCGGGTTGGTGCCGTGCGCCGACGCCGGAATGAGCACCACATTGCGGTGCGCGTCGCCGCGATCGGCGTGCCAGGCGCGAATCACGAGCAAGCCGGTCAGTTCGCCCTGCGCACCCGAGTTCGGCTGCAGTGACGTGGCCGCAAAGCCCGTCAGTTCGGCGAGCGCGGCTTCGAGTTCCCGGCACACCGTGGCATAGCCCTGGGCCTGGTCGAGCGGCACGAAGGGATGCATGCGCGAGAACTCAG
>Ga0105044_10000850_pt1 | contig 39074 bp, 38 predicted proteins | sample MAT01_FD_78092 | JGI IMG/M metagenome (GOLD analysis project Ga0105044, IMG submission 78092) | Freshwater microbial communities from Lake Fryxell liftoff mats and glacier meltwater in Antarctica - MAT-01 | ecosystem: Environmental > Aquatic > Freshwater > Ice > Liftoff microbial mat | place...
AAGACCAACGTTGGTGTGAACGCACGCAGGGGCGGCCTCCGCTGATCGCCGGTAATCGGCAGATTGGCGGTGCTGGCCGCGATCCGCGAATTGACGCGTTCAGACGGCTGGCGCGGAACTTCTCCACCATGGCAGACAAGACGCCTTGCGCGGGGTCGTTCATCGCTTTCATGGCCTGATCCACGAGTCCATCGGCGGCATCGAGGCGGAGAGAGGGGCGAAACTCAGCATGACCATCTCCTGATTCACAAGGTACGTGACGCCGTCAGTCCACTCGGAGCGATCGAATAGCGCGCCATACACGGCCGTCTCGAAATGGTTCGCGGCCGCAACCACGTGCGCAAGCAACGGTTGGACAAGTACGTTATGCGATGCGACACGCTCGCCACGACAGCCACTGCGCGTGCCAGTGCAATTGCTCACTCATCATCGAGACGCACCATGTTTGTTCACGCCGTGTACTTCTGGCTTCGCACCGATCTTTCAGACGCCGAACGCGGGCGTTTCGCCGAGTGGCTGGCTACGCTGTGTACAATCCCAAGTGTGCGCCACGGGTACGTGGGTGTTCCCGCTGCCACCGATCGGCCCGTGATCGAACGGAGCTATTCGTACGCCCTCGTGCTGGTGCTCGATGACGCCGCCGGCGAAGTGGCGTATCAGGTGCACCCGCTTCACGAGCGGTTCAAGCAGGAGTGCAACGGGATGTGGACCCAGATCCGCATCTTTGATTCCGAGCCTGCGCGCTAGGGCGCGGCGCGTCCGAGCCTGAATCGCAGCTGCGTGACCGGTCCGCGATCGGGGTTTGTGTTCAGTCGTTGAATCAGCGTTGGTGCGAGCAGGCTCAATTCGTTCATCCAGGCCGCGGTGGACACGCGTACCCAGAGCACGCCGTCGGCGGTCATGGAAATGGGCTGCGTGACCGCCGCGATCTGCGCCCCGACCACAGTGGGCCACTCGTCCATCGCGCCGACCTGCGCAATGCGGGCAGACATGCCCTTTTGTGCGAGCAGCGACGCCAGCACATCGCCGATCGATGTCGGCTCGCTACGCTTTTTCCTCGAGTCGCTCACTCGTCCACCGCCAGCGTACCATGTTCGACGCGCACGGTTGGAAGTCCGGTCAACGCCCGGGGGATGTCCTCGATGCGCGGCACGGCAAGCACGACCTGCCCGTGACCACCGTCGCGCAGCAGTGACAGGATGCTCGCGCTCCGCTCGGCGTCCAGCTCCGCAAACGGGTCGTCGAGAAGCAACAGCGGGGCGATGCCCAGCGACGTGAGCAGCGTTTGCGCCTCCAGCATGCGCAGTGCGATGGCGGCGCTCCGCTGTTGCCCGTTACTGCCGAAGCTGCGTAAGTCGCGTCCATCGAGGAGCAGCTGCAGCTCATCGCGATGCGGGCCGGAGTGCGTGGTGCCACGCCGCGCATCGTCCGAACGCTGCGCCTCGTACGTCGCCAGCAACCAGCTGCGCAGCGCCTCGACACCTGCGTGTGCAGCACCGGCGCGCTTGAGCGTCAGCGATACACGCGTGCGTTCGCCGATTGCATCGAGCAGCGCTGCGTAGACCGGGGCCGAGATCGTTGCCCACGCATGCCGTGCGACGAGCATCGTGGCCCCCGCCTCGGCCAGCGCCGGTTCAAACGCTGCTGCCGCGTCCAGCGCCGGGCCGCTTCGTGCCTGACCGCCGAGTGTGCGCAGGGCTGCGTTGCGCTGCGCAAGCGCATGGCGATAGCGCTGCAGCGCGGCGAGGTAGTGCCGGTCGGCCAGCGATAGCATGACATCGAGAAAGCGACGCCGTTCGGTGGGCGCGCCGCGGACCAGCGCTACATCGCCGGGGGAGAACAGAACCGCCGGCGCCGCACCGATGGCATCGCTGAGTCGGGTGGCGTCGACACCGTCGATTGTCACACGCTTCTTCTGTGTCGCGAGTTCGAAGCCTGCCGCCACGCGCAGTGCACCGCGCGGCGAACCGTCCAGCTGCGCGGCGATGTGAAACCCCTCATCGCCAAAGCGAATGAGATCCTTGTCGCGCGCCCCTCGCGCACTCCGAAAGAGGCCGAGGTAGTAGATCGCTTCGAGAAGGTTCGTCTTGCCGTGGCCGTTGTTGCCGAGCAGTGCGACGCCCGCTGCCGGCAGCCTCAGCGTCGCCCGTGCGTAGTTGCGAAAACTGGTGAGCGTCAACTCCGCAACGCGCACCGCACCTGCCTGCGGGCGCGGTACGGGTCCAGGCGTCACCACCGCTCCAGAGGTCACTCGCCGCGGAAGACGGGTGGGCGCTTCGCGAGAAAGGCCTGCATCCCTTCGTGCTTGTCGCTGGTCGCCGACAGCGTACCAAAGTGGGAGGCCTCGTAGGCCAGGGCATCGGACAGCGACATATCCTGACCGCGCACCACCGCGTCGATGCACGCGCTGATGGCCAACGGACCGTTCGCCAGCATCGTGCTCAGCATCGCGATCGTTCTTGGCAGCAGCTCGGCGCTGGGTACGACGAGGTTGGCGAGACCGATACGAACCGCCTCCGTGGCATCGATGATCTCGGCCGTCATCAGCAGCTGCAGTGCTCGACCCGTCCCAACCAGGCGTGGCAACCGCTGCGTACCGCCGTAGCCGGGAATGATGCCGAGTTTCACTTCGGGCTGGCCGAACTTTGCAGACTCGCCGGCGATCCGCAGATGGCAGGCCATCGCCAATTCGCAGCCGCCGCCGAGCGCGAAGCCGTTGACGGCTGCGATGACAGGCTTGGGGCTCCGTTCGAACCGGTCGAAGACCCGCTGTCCGGCGCGCGCCCGGGCCACTCCCTGCAGCGGAGTCTGGCCAGCGAGTTCGCTGATGTCAGCGCCGGCGACAAACGCGCGACCAGCTCCGGTCAGGATGATCCCACCCACATCCGGGTCGCCGTTCGCCAGATCGATCGCAACGCCAAGCTCGTGAATCACTGCGGCGCTCAACGCGTTGAGCTTGTCGGGCCGGTTGATCGTGATGGTCGCGATCCGGTCGGAGACCGTGTAGAGAAGGAGATCGAATGACATGACGGGAGAGAAAAATCGAGAGAAGGGTCAGTCAGGAACTCACGAAACCTACCATTCGGGGCTCGATCCGCTGGCGCACTGGTTGGTCGGCTCGGATGTGCGGCCGGGACACACTGGCCCTCGTCCGGGCTTGGTGCAATACTGGAGCGCGACGGTTGCCGCTGCGTGTGGGCGGGGAGTGCGGTTCGACAGGCCTTTCGGGGGAGGTGCCCGATGCCGCTGAGAGTGACGGCTCGCCACGTAAATGTGCATCGGCGCCTCGCGGTTCGGCGTGTCACGCGAGCGATGTCGGCGCCTGCGTCCGGAGTGCAGGCGCTCCTCTGGGTTGGTAGCGCTGGGCTGAGCCTGATGTCGCACGTGATGGCAACATGGTTGGCGATTTACATCCCGCCGCCGAATCACCCAAGCGCCGCGAACGATTTGATGGTCGCGACGCGGTTCCTGTACCCCCTCATGCAGCCGGCATCGCGGCCCCAGCAGGAGCACATCAGCTACATCGGACTCCTCGGCACCCAGGCGCTGGCGGAGTCGGGACCGCGACGGGCTGCGTCGGCGACCGCAGAGCCGTCGGTGGACGCAGCAGCGGAGGTGGCGGTGAACTCGCCCGTGGAAGCGCCGCCGACGAACCCCGACGGGGTGTTCTCGGAGATCGAGGTCGACCAGACAGCCGCTCGTGACCCGAACAGTGAGGGGCCGATCTACCCCGATTCGCTCCTGAAGCGGGAAGTCGAGGGGGAGGCCCGGGTGCGATTCGTGGTTGATTCCACCGGTCACGCCGATCCGCAGACGTTCGGTGTGATCGAGGCGAAGGTGCAGGGCTTTGCCGAGGCGGTGCGACAGGCGCTGCCCCGGATGCGCTTCCGACCGGCGTCCATCGGGGAGAAGCGGGTCTCGCAGTCGGTGGAGCAGACCTTCGTGTTCAAGATCTCGCACCCGGCGGCGATCCCGTAGTGCCCTGTAATCGAACCTCGCAGTGCACTCGCCGGTCGGAACATCCCGGCTGGCGGCGCTGGAAATCCTCGCAATACGCAGTGTGATAGGTTTTGCGGCATTCCGGTTGGCGTGACCCTCGAGCGTGTCTGGCCGCATGTTGGCGGCTCCCCCGACGGGTGTTGCACCGACGTCGATGGTGTGTCGCACTCCTGCTCTCGCCCGATGACTCGCTCCGCACTGCACGTTCGCGCACTCGCCATTGCCCTGGTCGTGAGTCTCGCGCTGCCGTCGTCACCGGCGTTTGCCCAATCGTCGCGTCGCCCCGCCGGAGGAGCGCGCTCCGCTGCGGCGCCGACGGTCTGGCCCGACGAAGGTCCGCGCACCTGGACGCCGCGCCCGACGACGTCGACGATCACGGCAAACGATCTTCGGACCCGATTGTATCAATTTGCTGATGATTCGATGCAGGGCCGCCTGATCGGGTCGATCGGCAATACCAAGGGCACTGATTACATCGCCCGGGAATTCAGGCGGCTCGGGCTCAGGCCCGCCGGTGACAGCGGCACTTTTTTTCAGACGCTGCCGTGGGGACCGGTGGGTTTCGACAGCGCCGCATCGCGGTTGAGTGTCCGGTCGCAGGCGCTGCGCACGACCCGTGACTGGATTCCAATGGCGCCATCGGCTGCAGGCCGGATCGCATCGGCGGCGGCGTTCACCGATGTGCCGACGGTGTTCGCGGGCCGGTGGGGTGACACGAGTGTCGTGCTCGATGCGTCGATGGTGCGTGGGAAGGTGGCGGTGTTTCGCGCCGCCGCGGGTGCACAGGTGATCGGTGCCGCCACGCGCGCCCCTGCCACGTTCCTGACTTGCGATGCAGTGCCGAACAAGTTTGGCGCGCGCGCTTCTGTCGAAGCCGAAGCGGCGCAGGGTGGGCCGGTTCGTCGTGTTGTTGGGAGCGGCGGTATTCGTGACACCCGTGCACAGGCGGCTGGAGCGGTGGGTGTCCTGATCGTCGGGCTTGATTCGCTTGCACCGGCGACCATCGCCGCCGCGTTCAGCGCGAGGGCCGCGATGCGTCCGGCTCCCGTCACCGACGGCGTTGGTGCCGCGATGATCTCGCAGGGCGCCGCGGCGCAGCTCTTTGGCGCTCCCGCCGACCAGTTGTCAGTGGGCGCAGCCGGCGCGCCAGTCTCCGCGATGTGGACCCACGCGTGGCGACCCTCTGACGCCCCCGCCCGGAATGTCGTGGCGGTGCTTCCCGGTTCTGACCCGTCGCGCGCGGCGGAGTATGTACTCGTCGGCGCGCACAACGATCATGTCGGCATCAGCCAGGTTGCGGTGGATCACGACTCGTTGCGCGCCGTCAACACCGTGACGCGCCGACAGGGGAACAACGATCCGGCGTGCATTCCAACGGCGGAGCAGCAGCGCCGGATCGATTCGCTCATCACCGCCGCGCGCAAGATCCGTCCGCCGCGTCGGGATTCGATCATGAATGGCGCCGACGACGATGGATCGGGGACGGTGGTTCTGCTCGAAATCGCTGAGCAGTTTGCCGCCGAGAAGCCGGCCCGCTCGATCATTTTTGTGTCGCATCAGGGTGAGGAGGCGGGGCTGCTGGGGTCGCGCTGGTTCGTGGATCACCCCACGGTTCCGCTGACCTCGATCGTTGCCGCGCACAACATGGACATGCTCGGCAAGGGCCGTGTGGAGCAGGTGAAGTTCGGCGGGCCGACCTCGATCCAGACGCTGGGTGCGAGACGCCTGTCGCGAGAGTTCGGCGACATCATCGACTCGGTGAACGCGACACGCGCCGAAACGATGGCGATCGACAAGAGTTGGGACGTGACGGCGAACCCGCTCAATCGCTTCTGTCGCAGCGATCAGGTCAACTACGTGTTGAAGGACATTCCGGTCACGTACTTTTCACTCGGCTACGCACAGGACTACCATCAGCTCACCGATGAACCGCAGTACATCGAGTACGAGCACTCGGCGCGCGTGGGACGGTTCATTCACGACATCATGATGGCGGTGGCGATGCGACGTGACAAACCGGCGATTGCCGGACCGGATCTTGGCTTTCCGCAGTGTCGCTAGCCAATGGTGCGACGATGACGCCGCCGCCGCTATCGGCGGTGTCGTTCTCCGACGACGAATCGGCGCTGCGGATCATCGATCAGACGCGGTTGCCGGGCGCGCTGGTCGAGCTGACGCTGACCGGGTTGCCGGAGATGGTGGAAGCGATTCAGGGTCTGCGGGTCCGGGGCGCGCCGGCGATCGGCGTTGCTGGCGCCATCGGTCTTGCGGTGCTGGCGGTGCGCGCCGCACTCGGGAACGCGGCGACCTTCGATGCCACGATTGCCGCCGCGGCAGACGCATTGCGCAGCGCGAGGCCGACGGCGGTGAACCTGTCGTGGGCGGTGGATCGGGTGTTTGCTGCCGGTGGGGTGGGCGGTGCGGCGCCGGCGGTGCGCGCGACGGCGATGCACAGCGAAGCGATCGCAATTCTCCGGCAGGACGTCGCGATGTGCGCGCAGATCGGTGTGCACGGTGCGACGCTCTTGCGCGCAGGAATGACGGTGCTCACGCATTGCAATGCCGGGGCGCTGGCGACGGCGGGTATCGGAACGGCGCTGGCCCCGATCTACACGATGCACCAACGCGGTGATGTGGTCCGTGTCTTCGCCGATGAAACGCGCCCGCTGTTGCAGGGCGCGCGACTGACGGCGTGGGAACTCGATCGCGCCGGCGTGCCCGTCACCGTACTGACCGATGGAATGGTGGCGAGTGTGATGCGCGGAGGGCAGATCGATGCGGTGCTCGTGGGCGCTGATCGCATTGCGGCCAACGGCGACGTGGCCAACAAGATCGGTACCTACGGCGTGGCGGTGCTGGCGCGGCACCACGGCATACCATTCTATGTGCTGGCGCCGCACACGACGCTCGATCCGAACACCCCTGATGGCGACGCGATTCCGATCGAGATGCGCAGCGCCGACGAAGTACGCTTGATGGGTGGCGTGGCCACGACGCCGAGTGGCGTTGCGGTACACAACCCCGCATTCGATACGACGCCGTCCTCGCTTGTGACCGCGATCGTCACCGACCGCGGCGTGTTTTTTCCACCCTATCACTTCTCAGACTGATGCGCTCCGTTCTCGCTCTCGATCAGGGTACCACAGGGTCCACGGCGCTGGTGATTGCGGCGGATGGTCGTGTGCTGGGGCGAGGCTATCGCGAATTTGCGCAGCACTTCCCCCAACCCGGCTGGGTGGAACACGAACCGGCTGATCTGCTGCGCGCCACGCTGGACGCCGCGCGTGAAGCGCTCGCGATGACCGCGGTGGTGCCGGAGTGCATCGGCATCACGAATCAACGGGAGACGGTGGTGGTGTGGGACCGAGCCACCGGCGTGCCGGTGCATCGTGCAATCGTGTGGCAGGATCGGCGCACTGCGGACCGGTGCGTCGCATTGGCGGAGTCGCGCGAAGAGATCGCGGCCCGCACTGGTCTCGTCCTCGACGCCTACTTCAGTGCCACCAAGATCGAGTGGATTCTGCGCAGCAATGGTGGTCTGATGAAGCGGGCACTGAACGGTGAACTGCTGGCCGGTACCGTGGATTCATGGCTGATCTGGAACCTCACGGATGGTGCGGTGCACGCAACCGATCCCACCAATGCCAGCCGCACGATGTTGTACGACATCGATGCGCGCGACTGGAGTGAATCGCTGTGCACGCTGTTTGGTGTTCCGCGAGTGATGTTGCCGGAAGTACGCACCTCGCGCGGCGACTTCGGTGTGGCTCACGCGCGCCACCTCGGTCTCGCGCTGCCGATTGCCGGCGTCGCGGGCGATCAGCAGGCGGCGTTGTTCGGGCAGGGGTGCGTGTCCGCGGGCGAAGCGAAGAACACCTACGGCACCGGCGCGTTCATGCTGATGAACACTGGTGCCACGCGTCCGAAGGCGGGGGATGGCCTACTCACGACGATTGCCTGCGACGCGTCCGGCGGGCCTTGTTACGCGCTGGAGGCGGCAATCTTCATTGCCGGCGCAGCGGTGCAGTGGATTCGCGACGGCCTGGGCCTGATCGCGACGGCGGCCGAGACGGAGGCGCTGGCGAGTGGCTTGGCGTCGAACGACGGCGTGTACTTCGTTCCCGCGCTCACCGGGCTGGGTGCCCCGCACTGGGAGGCCGAGGCCCGCGGCACGCTGGTGGGCCTGACCCGCGGCACCACGCGTGCGCACATCGTCCGCGCGGCGTTGGAGGCGATGGCCTTCGGCACCGCGGATGTAATGACCTCGATGCAGGCCCAGAGCGGCGTGGTGCTGGATGCCCTGCGCGTGGACGGTGGGGCGGCCAACAACGGGTGGCTGCTGCAGTTTCAGGCCGATGTGCTCGGGGTGCCGGTGGAGAAGCCGGCGATGGTCGAGACGACGGCGCTGGGCGCGGCTGGACTGGCGGGGCTGCACACGGGGGTGTGGACGTCCGCCAGCGAATTCCGGCAGGCGCAGCGGGTGTCGGTCGTGATGCCGGGTGCCGGAGCGGCCGATGCGCAGGCGGCGTACCTCGGGTGGCAGCGGGCCGTGCGGGCGGCGCTTGGCTGGGCCCGGGACACTGGCCATCGTGGGTAAACAACGTAGGCGGGTTTTCGCGGCTCGCCGCGGAGCGGATCAGGGGTATATTCTTTCGCTGAGGGCGGAACTCCGACCGCTCCGCCCAGGTAGACGACCTCGAACGGGAGCACGGTCATCTCGACACCGGAACTGGCCAGCGATCGCAGGGCGAACCTGGTCCTCCGGGCGCTCATCGACGAGATGTTGGAACGGGTGCGTGGGTTGAACGCCATCCCGTCCACAATGACGACCGACGAGCGATCGCGCGCCGAAGCGGAGCTGGAGTCCATCATGGCACGAGTACGGCGGTACGCAGCGTTACGAGATCAGTAGGATGTTGGGAAGATGTGCCGGGTCCATCAGTGCGAGTTCGCAGAGGCTTTCCTTCTTTGCACGGTTGCCATCATGAATACGCGGTCCAAGTTTTTGCTCGGCGGTCTGGTGATTCTCGGCACGGCGAGCTTTCTCGCCGCCAAGAGCACGGCCGCCACGGCCCAGTTTTATGTCACGCCGCATGAGCTGGCGGAGCGGTTGAAAGCCGATGACTCCTTCCGCAAGAACGGAATGAAGGTCGGCGGTCGCGTGGTGCCCGGCACGATCGTGAAATCCGCCGGCAACAAGGAGGTGCGATTCGTGATGCGTGACACGATGCCCACCAGCGATGCGCGCTTCACGGTGGTGTATAAGGGGATCATTCCAGACACCTTCACCGACAGCGTTGACGTGGTGGTGGAAGGCAAGCTGGATGACGGAAATACCTTTCAGGCCACGGTGTTGCTCGCCAAGTGCGCCTCGCGCTATGAGAACGCACCGGGACCGCCTGGCGCCAAGGCTGGGGCTCCGGGTGAACACCCGGCAGGCGTCCCGAAGGGCGCTGTCGAGGCTCCGCAGACGTGATTCTTCTCGGAGAGTTGTCTCTCTGGGTCTCGCTGTTGATGGCGATCTGGATGATGACAGTCAGCTATGCGGGTGGTGCGACCCGCCGCGGTGAGTTGGTGTTGAGCGGCCAGCGGGCGACCTACGCCACGCTCTTTTTCGTGGTGATGGCGAGCATCGGGTTGTGGACTGCTTTGTTCACACACGATTTCTCGCTGAAGTTCGTCGCCAGCTACACCAGCGCGAACCTGCCCAAGGTGTATCTGTTCAGCGCGTTCTGGGCTGGCCAGTCGGGATCGATGCTCTTCTGGGCGCTCATCCTCGCAGGCTTCAGCGCCGTCGCGGTGTTCTCCAACCGCGCAAAGAATCGCGAGCTGATGCCATGGGTCACCGGCACGCTCGGCGTGATTCTGATCTTCTTCATCGGAACGATCATCTTCGCCGCGAACCCGTACGATCGGCTGGAGTGGGTGCCGCCCGATGGTCGCGGGATGAATCCGCAGCTGCAGAATCCGGGAATGGCGATTCACCCGCCGATGCTCTACCTCGGGTGGGTTGGCACGTCGATTCCCTTTGCGTTTGCCATCGGCGCACTGGTGACACGCCGGCTGGACACCGACTGGCTGGCGGCGATCCGGCGCTGGAGCCTGATCAGCTGGTTCTTTCTCACGATCGGCCTCGTGCTCGGCATGTGGTGGGCGTACGTCGAGCTGGGATGGGGCGGTTACTGGGCGTGGGATCCGGTTGAGAATGCGCCCCTGACGTCGTGGCTCTGCCAGACAGCGTTCCTGCATTCGATCATGATTCAGGAAAAGCGCGGCATGTTGCGCAAGTGGAACGTGACGTTGGTGATTGCCGCGTTTCTGTTGAGTATCCTCGGCACCTTCCTGACGCGGAGTGGCGTGATCGAGAGCGTGCACAGCTTCGCGCAGAGCCCGATCGGCAACTATTTCTCGACGTTCCTGATTCTGATCTTCGTCGTCACGACGGTGCTCGTGATGACGCGATTGAAGGACATGGAAGCGAAGGCGCAGCTGGAGAGCATGATCAGTCGCGAGGCGGCGTTCCTCTACAACAACCTCGTGCTGGTGGGAATCGCCTTCAGCGTGCTGTGGGGCACGCTGTTTCCGATCATCAGCGAGGCGGTTCGCGGGACGAAAATCACTGTTGGCCCCCCGTTCTTCAATTCGGTGAATGTGCCGCTGGGTCTTGGATTGCTGGCGCTCACCGGTATCGGTCCACTGATCGCCTGGCGTCGGGCCAGCGTGGCGAACGTCCGCCGACAGTTCGTCTTTCCGGTGCTCGCGGGTCTCACCACTGGTACGGTGTTGATGGTGCTCGGGATGCGCGCCTTCTACCCGATCATCGCGTACATCCTCGTCGGGTTTGTGGTGGGCACGATCTCGCAGGAGTTCTACAAGGGGACCGCGGCGCGGATGCGCATGTACGCCGAAAATGTCGTGGTGGCGTCGCTGCGGTTGATCGGGAACAACCGGCGTCGGTACGGTGGGTACATCGTGCACCTCGGCGTGGCGATGATCTTCGCGGCGTTCGCCGGTTTTGCGTTCAAGAAAGAGTTCGATGTGTCGCTCAAGACGGGCGAGGTGTTCAAGGCCACCGATCCATTCGGGCATGCGTGGACGTTCACCAGCCAGGGCGTGAGCGAGTACAAGCGTTTGAATCGATATGTGACGGCGGTTGGGCTGGCAGTGACGCGCGACGGTAAGCCGATGCCCGTGCTGTCCAGCGAAAAGCGGCAGCATGTGGACAGCAACGATCAGCCGACCTTTGAGCCGAGCACCGAAGTCGGGTTGTACGAGACGACGATGCAGGACGTATACATGGTATTCAGTGGAATGATCGGGCCCGATCAGGCAGAGATGCGGCTGAGCTTCAACCCGCTGGTGTGGTGGGTCTGGTACGGCGGCATGGTGATGGCCATCGGCGGATTGATCGTGATGTGGCCGCAGGCGGAGAAGAAGCGCCAGGGCGGCTACGTGACCATGCTCACGCCGGGATCGGAGATTCCCACGACAGTCGGCGCAGGCGCCTGATGCAGACTGGAGTCATCAATCGCCGACGCTTTCTCCGCGCCGGAGGGGTGTGTGTTGCTGGTGCGATGCTCGTGCCGCGATTGGCCGCACAGGAGGCGAACGCTGTCCAGCAAGGTGCCGCCAACATCGAGATGCCCCAGACGGCGTACAAGGCGGTGTCCCTGCCGAAGAAGGCGAACGCAAAGCCGCTGGTGGCGCAGCTGGAGCGCGATGAGCTCGAACGGGGGCTCAAGTGCGCCTGCCCGTGCAAGCTTGATGTGTTCACCTGTCGAACCACGGACTTTGCGTGCGGGATCAGCCCCGCAATGCACTCCGATGTGGTGCGTCTCGTCGATGGTGGGTACAGCGCGGACGAGATCATCGCTGCGTTCACTACCGTCTACGGTGAGCGCGTTCTGATGGCGCCGGTCAAAGAGGGATTCAACATCGCGGGGTACGCGGTGCCGTTCGTGACGCTCGGAATCGGGGCAACGATGCTGGTCGCGCTGCTGCGCCGCTGGCGCCGCGAGACTGAATCAGCGGTTCCTGCGCTTGCATCGAAGTCGGTGCTGCCGATCAGCGGTGGAATGCCGGCGGCCACCGACGACGAGATGCGTCGCTTGCAGGCGGCGGTGCGTGGGGAGCCTGACCGGTGACGGAACTTCTGACGAGCAGCAGCGCACCGTTCATCGTCGGCATAGCACTGGCGCTGATCGCCTTGGCGATTGTGTTGTCTCCGATGTTCGGCGACGAAGTGCCGACGGAGATTCTTCCCGCGCATCGCAGCGCACCGAAGCTGGAGATCGATGATGAACCGGTGCCCGGGTCGGCGATCGAAGCGTTGCGCGAGATCGAATTCGACCGCGCCACCGGCAAGCTGTCGGAAGACGATTACGACGGCATGAAGTCGCGGTACACCGCGCAGGCGCTGGTCGAGCTGCGTGAGCAGGACGCGATGACGGGACGCGTGCCAGTGGGGGCATCACCCGACATGGCTGAGCGACTCGTGAAGAAGTACCGGCCGGGGAGCACGCTCTGTACCACGCATGGTCTGCGCCCGGAACCGGATGCGCTGTTCTGTTCCGAATGCGGTGCCTTTCTGCCCGGCAAGTGTGAGCAGTGCGGCACGGCAGTCACGGCAGCCGGCGCGCACTTCTGCAGCGGGTGTGGGCACACGCTTGCGGCATAGTGTTGGAGCGTGGGTGGATCTTCGAGCCATTCCACAGCGAACCTGCACCAGAACATGATCGCCGATTCTTCCGCTGATTCTGCGCTGTCCGCACGCTTGTCACCGCGAAGACGGCGTGTATTCGTTCTTGGTGCCACGGGTACCATCGGGCGCGCCACGGTCACCGCCCTGGTGAGCCGGGGACACGACGTGGTGTGTTTTGTGCGCGCGGCGCGCGAGACGGGCGCGTCCCAAGCGACGGTGATGCCGCTCGCGGCGGGAGCGGAGCTGCGGGTCGGAGATGTCCGCAGTCCGGCATCGCTCACGCGCGATGGATTTCGCGGCGAACGATTCGATGCCCTCGTATCGTGTCTGGCGTCGCGAACCGGTGCGCCGAAGGACGCATGGGCCATCGACCATCGTGCGCACGTGGACGCCCTTGCTGCAGCCCAGACTGCGGGCGTGACTCAGGTCGTGCTGCTCTCGGCGATCTGTGTGCAGAAGCCGTTGCTGGCCTTTCAGCACGCCAAGCTCGCCTTCGAGCAGGTGCTGATCGAGTCGGGCGTCACGTACTCCATCGTGCGGCCCACCGCGTTCTTCAAGTCGCTCTCCGGCCAGATTCAGCGTGTGAAACAGGGGAAGCCGTTTCTGGTGTTTGGCGATGGAACGTTGACGGCGTGCAAGCCGATCAGCGACGACGATCTCGCCGAGTTCCTGGTGGACTGCCTGGACGACGAGCAGCGCCAGAATCGGGTATTGCCGATCGGGGGCCCGGGCGCCGCAATCACGCCTCGCCAGCAGGGAGAGTTTCTGTTTCACCTGCTCGGCAAACCGGCGCAATTCAAGCGGGTGCCTGTGGCACTCCTCGACGTCATCGTCGCGGTACTCGGCGCGATCGGCCGGGTGGTGCCGCCGTTGGCGGCGAAGGCAGAGTTGGCCCGGATCGGGCGGTACTACGCGACGGAGTCGATGCTGGTGCTCGATCCGCAGACCGGTCGTTATGACGCGGATGCAACACCATCGACGGGGACAGAGACGCTGTTTGGGCTGTACGAGTCACTGGTGCGAGGCGCTGCGGCGCCGGAACGCGGCGAGCATGCGGTGTTTTGAGCAGCACGCGCTGCAGGCCGCGCTGCTGTTCTGAGTCACAACTCTGCCCTAGCTTGCAACATGACTCTCCCCGTCGGTACCGTCGAGCATCGCACCGCAGGCGCATCCAGACCGGCTGCTCACGTTGCCGTGGTCGTCGTAAGCGACAAGCGGACGCTGGCCACAGACGAGTCAGGGCCGCTCGCGAAAAGTTTGCTCTCCGACGCAGGCCACATCGTGACCTTCTTCGCGTTGGTGCCGAATGACGAAGTGCAGACGCGCGCATTGGTGAGCGACCTGATCGCGCGCGCAGACGTCGACGCAGTCGTGTTGTGTGGCGGGACAGGGCTTGGAGCCAAAGATCGAACGGTCGAAGCGGTCCGACCGCTGTTGGAGAAGGAGCTACCGGGCTTCGGCGAACTGTTCCGCTTCATCTCGTATCAGGAACAGATCGGCACTGCGGCGATACTCACGCGTGCGCTGGCCGGCAGCGTGAACGGGAAGTTGATCGTCTCGCTGCCCGGATCCAAAGCGGCCGTGGAACTGGCGTTGACGAAAGTGCTGCTGCCCGAGCTCCAGCATCTCCTGCACGAATTGCGACGTTAGATCGCGAGGGCTCTGCTGATCGGTGCGTGCTCGTCGAATGGACGACGGGAGGAATGGACGAAAAGCGCAATACCCGTCTACCCATCCAGCGCTGCCACGCGCTTCTCCGCCCGTATCAGCCAGTAGAAAGTGAGCCCGATACAAAGCACGATGCCAACGCTTACGCCGCGCAGAAAGCGCCACCACTCCAGCGGCTCGTGATAGGCAACGCTGCGTGCGTACCAGTACATCGCAGGCGCCATGCTCAGCGCCATCACCATCGTCAGCACACCGGCAGCCAGCAGGAACACAATTCCCTGCCACGTGACAGTCTGGTTGACCGCCGTTTCAGCGTCGAAGCGCGGTTCGATGGAGCCGATGAAGAGCGCCAAGGCCGCCTGCGCGAACATCAGCGCTGCCACCGAAATCATCGACAGCGCCATCACGATCGGCGCGGTTCCGAGCAACAGCGAAGTGAGTCCAACGATTCCGATTGCGATGAGAGCCAGCGGTCCGGTGGCGGCCCAGTACTTCGCGAAGATGATGTCGCGCACACGCACCGGCGCGGCCCGCAGCAGCCACCACATCGACCCCTCGGCGGCAATCGTCGGAAGTACCAGTCGCGACGTCACCGCGGCCAGCACCATCCCCGCGAGTCCGACGTTGACCACCGGCAGAATGCTGGTGACGAGTTGCGGCATCGCGCCCCCGCCGGTGGGGAGCACGCTCACGCCTACCACGTACACGAGCACGAGGGGAATCAGCAGCACGAACTGTGACCAGAGTGCGGCATCTCGACCGAGGAGTCGCAGTTCCTTGAGCAGCAGTTCGCGCCGCGCAGGCGACAGCGGTGCGAGCAGGAGATGCAACGGCCGCGTGACGAGCGACGGCGGATGGTCGTTGCGACCGGACGATCGAACCGCCGAGATCCCGCGTGCATACAGCAGGCGAAAGCTGCCGTACGCCGATGCCAATGCGACGACTGCCAGCAGCCAGAGCCACGCCAGCGGCTGAGGGTCCCAGAAGCCATCGAGCCAGTTCTTGAGCACGCGTGCCGCCCATTCTGTCGGCAACCACGGTGAGAGCGGGACATCGAGGAGCTTGACCATCTCACCGATCGCCTTGGTGCCGAGCTGCGTGAGTCGCGCCGGCTCCACGCGCTGCATGACGTACACGGCTCCGATGCAGAGGCCGACACCAATCACACGAAACGCCAACTGTGCTCGGGTGGGTGGGACAAACGCCACCAGCAGATAGACAGCGATGCAGCCGAGCGATGTGGCCGTGAGCCAGAGCGGAAGCCAGGTGGCGAATGCGATCAGTGGCCAGAGCAGGCCACCGCCGAACGCGAGACCGTAGCCCGCCAGGAGCGGGACGACGAGGAGCATTGCGATCGCTCCACCTTCCACCACAACCTGGAGAAAGCGCGACGTGAAGAATGTCGACGGGGGGATGGGCGCCGCCGCCAGAAGCTCGAGATCCTTCGAAAGAAAAAATGCTGGCAACGCCGTCACGATGCAGCTGAGAATCAACACTGATCCGATGCTGAGCAGCGAAAATGCGAGCACGCGACCGGCGATGGCGGTGCCGATGGCGTCCACGCCCATCAGGTAGTTCAGGACCAGCAGCACAATCACCGTGCCGCCGGTCCAGGTCAGGACCAGCGCAGTAAGCACGCCGAGCGGACCGACGGCGCCCTGCACCTTGCGTTGCCGCCAGAGCGGCTTGAGCAGGGTCGAGAGTGTGACCGCCTGAAATTGTCTCGCGGGCGTCGGCTCGTCCACAGGCACGAACTGTGGCGCGAACTCAGGCACTCAGGACCTCAGCAACGTCGCGCGAGGCCGGTTCGCCGGTCAGGTGCAGAAAGAGCTGTTCGAGCGGGGCGTCAGGCATGCGAAGCCAGGTCCGAAGTTCGGGCACGGTGCCACAGGCGACCAGTTTGCCGCGCTTCATGATGCCGATGCGATCGCAGGTGCCTTCCACCGTTTCCAGCGTGTGCGTTGACATCAGGACGGAATTGCCGCGACCGGCGTACGCACGAAGCATGTCCTTCAGAACGCGAGCACCGCGCGGATCGAGGCCGACGAGTGGTTCGTCAACCATCAGCACCTTGGGGCGATGCAGCACGGCGGCAGACAAGAGCAGCTTCTGACGCATGCCGTGGCTGTACTGCTCCACCAGCTCGTGCTGCCACGAGGTCAGTTCAAAGAGCTCGAGCAGCTCCGCGGCGCGCAATTCGACGGCTTTCCACTGCAACCCGTAGAGCGATGCCGAGAAACGGAGGAACTCGACGCCAGTGAGTTTGTCGTAGACGTATGGTCGGTCGGGCACGAAGGCCAGATTTCGTTTGGCCTCCACCGCGTGCGTTCGCATGTCGAGCCCCGCCACCCGAACCAGTCCGGCGTCGGCGCGAAGAATCCCGGCCAACATCTTGAGCGTGGTTGTCTTGCCGGCGCCGTTGGCGCCAAGAAACCCGAAGACCTCGCCGGCGTGTACGGTCAGGTCCAACCCCTCGACCGCGGTGAAGCTGCCGTATCGCTTGGTCACGCCCTGCAGTTCGATCATGCGCTGCGCTCAAGTGGCAAGGTGATGTCGGGCCGCAGCACGTCCGATCTGTATGATACCCAGGGACGGTTGACCGGTGCCGCGGGTCACGGAAAGACGCCCGGTGACGCCGCCGTTGGCACCCCCGGTCTGCGTCCCGACCGACCGGCTGGGTTGAATGCGCCGCTCAGAACGGCGACCTTCCCATGCTTATGGCTGAAGACGCACTGATTATCCGCGGGGCCCGGGAGCACAACCTCCGGAACATCGATGTCACGATCCCCCGAAACAAGCTGACGGTCATCACCGGCCTGTCAGGGTCGGGGAAGTCGTCGCTCGCCTTCGATACCATCTATGCCGAGGGGCAGCGCCGATACGTCGAGAGCCTGTCGGCATATGCGCGCCAGTTCCTCGGCCTGATGGAGAAGCCGGATGTGGACTCGATCGAGGGGCTGAGCCCGGCAATCTCGATCGAGCAGAAGACGGCCGGCCACAACCCACGGTCCACCGTCGGCACCGTGACGGAGGTGTACGACTATCTCCGATTGCTGTGGGCGCGCGCGGGTGTGCCACACTGTCCCAACTGCGGTCGTGCCGTGCAGCGGCAGAGTGCGGCCCAGATCACCGACGTCGTGCTGTTGGGCGCAGCCGGCACGCGGCTCGAGGTGCTGGCGCCGCTGGTGCGCGGTCGGAAGGGAGAGTTTCGCGAACTCTTCGAGGCCGCGAGAAAGCAGGGGTTCGTGCGCGCGTGGGTCGACGGCGAGGTGATCGAGCTCGCCGACCCGCCAAAGCTCAATCGCCGCATGAATCACGATGTGAGTGTGATCGTCGACCGGCTGGTCCTCAAGCCGGACGATCGCGGCCGGCTGGCCGACTCGATCGAGACCGGGCTCAAGCTCGCCGATGGGATGGTCGAAGTGGTCTCGATCGCGGGCGGCGTGCGCGAAAGTGCGATGTTCAGCGAACGCTACGGCTGTCCGCATTGTGGCATTTCGCTACCAGAAATGGAGCCGCGACACTTTTCGTTCAACTCACCGTTCGGTGCCTGCCCCACGTGCAGTGGCCTGGGCCTGAAGCGGATGGTGAACGAGGAGCTGATTCTCGGTGATCCGGGGCTGACGCTGCTTGAAGGGGTGGTGCTGCCGTGGGGCGAACCGGATGGCTATCTGCGGAAAGTGATTCTGCCGGGGCTGGCGGAAGCGTTGCAGTTCGATCTCCGGACGCCCTGGGGAGAATTGCCGCTCTATGTGCGTCACGCGCTGCTGCACGGTCTGGACTCGCTGGCGGCGCCTGCGCCGGCCGTCGAGGTGCTCAAGAAGCCTGCCAGAAAAGTCGCAGCCAGGAAATCGGCGGGCACTGTGGCGGCGAAGAGTGCCGTAAAGGCGGCGGCCAAGCCGTTGCTGAAGTGGGATGGCATACTCGCGACGATTCAGCGCCGCTTCGACGAAACCGACAGCGACGCGATTCGCGTCGAGCTCCAGGCGTTCATGCTCGCAACACCATGTCCGGCGTGTCGCGGTACCCGGCTCAAGCCGGAGTCGCTCGCGGTCACGATCGAGAAGCGAAGTCTCGGCGACGTGGTGGCGATGTCGGTGGCCGAGTCGCTGGCATTCTTCCAGGGCGTGCCGGTGCGCGGTGCAGGGAAGCCGAAGGGTCTGGACGCCGAGATCGCGGGCCCGATTCTGAAAGAGGTCACCGAGCGGCTCGGCTTCCTCGTGGATGTGGGGCTGGAGTACCTGACGATGAATCGCAGCGCTGAGAGTCTCAGCGGTGGCGAGGCGCAGCGCATTCGGCTGGCGACGCAGATCGGATCGAAGCTGTGCGGGGTGCTCTACATCCTTGACGAGCCGAGCATCGGCCTGCATTCGCGAGACAATGAGCGTCTGTTGAAGACGTTGGTGCAGCTGCGCGATCTGGGAAACACCGTGATCGTGGTCGAGCATGACGAAGAGACGATGCGCCTCGCTGATCATGTGCTCGACATGGGTCCGGGGGCGGGGAAACACGGCGGGATGTTGATCGCGGAAGGGACGATCGACGACATTCGGAACACGAAGGGGTCGCTGACGGGGGAGTATCTCTCAGGACAGCGCAGCGTGCCGATTCCGGCGGTGCGTCGGCCGGTCGATCCGGGTCGCACCATCCGCATCGAGAACGCGCGCGAGCACAACCTGCGCGGCATCGACGTGGAGATTCCACTCGGCGTGTTCGTGGCGGTGACGGGCGTGTCGGGGTCGGGCAAGTCGACGCTGGTGAGCGACATCCTGCAGCGTGCGCTGTCGCGACACTTCTTTCGCGCACGTGTGATTCCGGGGCTGCACGATCGGATCACCGGGCTGCAGCATCTCGACAAGCTGATCGATATCGATCAGAGTCCGATCGGCCGCACGCCGCGCTCGAACCCGGCGACGTACACCGGACTCTTCACCCCGATTCGTGAACTGTTTGCGGAGATGCCCGAGGCGAAGATCCGTGGATATGGGCCAGGCCGTTTCAGCTTCAACGTCAAGGGCGGTCGGTGCGAAGCATGTCAGGGCGACGGGCTGGTGAAGATCGAGATGCACTTCCTGCCCGATGTCTTTGTGCCCTGTGATGTGTGCAGGGGGAAGCGATTCAATCGCGAGACGCTCGAAGTGCGGTTCCGCGGCATGAGCATCGCCGATGTGCTCGACCTGACGGTGGAAGATGCCGTGACGGTGTTCGAGAACCAGCCGCGCATTGCGCAGAAGCTCATCACGCTGGCCGACGTCGGTCTGGGGTACGTGCACCTCGGGCAAAGTGCGACGACGCTCTCTGGCGGTGAAGCGCAGCGTGTGAAACTGGCCACCGAATTGAGCAAGCGCGATACAGGTCGGACGCTCTACATCCTTGACGAGCCGACGACGGGGCTGCACTTCGAGGATGTGCGCGTGCTGCTCGAAGTCCTGCACAAGCTGGTGGACAAGGGGAACACGGTGCTGGTGATCGAGCACAACCTCGACGTGATCAAGACGGCCGACTGGATTGTGGACCTTGGTCCGGATGGCGGGGTGCACGGCGGCGACCTGGTGGCCAGCGGAACGCCGGAGGAAGTGGCGGCGGAATCACGCAGCTACACGGGGCAGTTTCTGGCGCCGATGCTGGTTGCAAGCGCGCCCGGACGGCGTGCAGTCCGCGCGAAGTGAGACGTGTGCGGCGTTCAGTGGACGCTGAGCAGTAAGCCCTCATCGGTCGCGGTGCCGACGCGCCGGCAAACACAAAGGGGGAACCGCAGACCGGCTGTCGATTCCCCCCGAGTGTGTCCAGCGCAGCGGTTTGTTCCTACTGCGTCTTGGCGAGCATCGGCGCCAGCAGTTGCTCCAGTCGAACCCCTTCCGCCTCGCCCTGAAAATTCAGGACCATTCGGTGACGAAGTACCGGTAGCGCCATGTCGCGCAGATCGTCCAGATCTGGCACGGCGCGACCGGCGAGTGCGGCCCGCGCCTTGGCTCCCAGCACCAGATACTGCGATGCGCGCGGTCCTGCCCCCCATCGCACGTATTTGTTGACTTCGGCGGACGCCTCATCACTCCCTGGACGCGTGCCGCGTGCCAAACGCACCGCGTGTTGAATGAGCGTCGGCGACGCCGGCAGGCGACGCACGAGCTGCTGCATCTGCATCAGTTCCGCCGCACCGAGCACCGCACGCACCGGGCCCTGCGCACCTCCCGTCGTGGCAAGCACGATGCGCTCCTCCTCGTCCCGCGTCGGATATCCGATGCGCAGTTCGACCATGAAGCGGTCCAACTGCGCTTCAGGGAGCGGATACGTCCCTTCCTGTTCGATTGGATTCTGCGTTGCGAGCACGAAGTATGGACGCGGGAGCGGATGCGTCTGACCACTGACCGTGACTTCGCGCTCCTGCATCGCCTGCAGGAGCGCGGCCTGCGTCTTTGGTGGTGCGCGATTGATCTCGTCGGCGAGCACGATGTTCGAGAACACCGGCCCCTGCACGAACGAAAACTGGCGCCGTCCCGTGGTGGGATCGTCCTGCAGCAGTTCGGTGCCGGTGATGTCGCTCGGCATCAGGTCTGGCGTGAACTGGATGCGATTGAAGCTCAGATCGAGCGCCTGGGCGACCGTTTGCACGAGCAGCGTCTTTGCCAGACCGGGGACGCCAACCAGCAGCGCGTGTCCACCGGCGAGCATCGTCGCCACCAGATTCTCGACGATCGCTTCCTGACCGATGATGCGTTGTGCGATCTGCGCAACCAGCGCCGAACGCGCGGCGCCAAGCCGCTCCAACAACGCGATGTCGTCGTTGGATCCAGTCTGTTGTGGTGCTGTCATTGCTTGCGGGCGACGCGCGATTGAAGTCAGGACGACGGCGACAGCATCGCCGTCGCACGCGTCACGGAAGAGTGAACTGCACCTGCGTCGTCGCCGGATGGTTCTCACTGCGGAAGCGGGCGATTGCGGTAAAGGTGCCATGCGGCAACGAGTCCTGCCACGTCGCCTCGTAATCTCGCGATTCGTGCTCGTCCAGCAAGTGTGTCCGCATCGGCTGCGTGAACAGTTTGCCGTCGCTCCACGTCCACACGTCGCGGCCGCGCGCGTCGCGCACGACGAAGTCCACTTCCTGACCATCGGCGAACCGCAGTTCGTGTCGCTTTGCGCTGGCGTTGTTGGCGACGAGCTCGAAGGTGACGTTCTCGACGCCCGGCGTGACGCGCAAATTGAGCATGATCGGGGCACCTGCCGAGGCGCGCTGCGCCATCGCTTCGCCGCGGGGCGGTATCGAGATCACCTGTTTCTGGCCATCGACGCCCGCGTAGGTCACCGCACTCCCTGACGCTCCCGTCCGGGTCAGCGGGGACGGCCGGTCAGAGCAGGCGGAGCAGCCCAGGGCTGCGGCGGTGAGCGCACAGAGTGCGCGGATGGGGGACATCGGAACTACCTGGCTGAATGGACGAGACGGTCTGACTGCAGACAGCCTAATTGGCATATGCACGCAACGTCAATACGCTCAAAAGGATGATTCGTCACTTGTAAGTCTCGGTAGCATCGTGACTTAAGGCAAGCAGGCTGAGGTGTACCAAAAGGGATGCGCAAATTTCGGACCATCCAAAGATGAGTCTGTCAGGATTTTGCTTGCGAAAAATTTCACAAGCCAATAGCCTTCGCTCTTGAATGACTGGTCTTGATCACTCCAACGGGCTCCGTCTCGCGGGATCCGGGATCCAGCTGGCCGCCACGGTTATAGGCGGTTTGTACGCCGGTCAGTGGCTCGACCGGCGCTTCGGGACCGCGCCGGTTTTCCTGTATGTCGGCGTCGCCGTTGGCGCCATCGGCGGCATGACCGCACTCTACCGGCAACTCATGCGCGCACAGCGCGAAGAAGAGGAGGGACGCAAGAGATGATCCGCGCAGTGGCACTCTATCTTCTTGTCTCCGTTATGGTTACGCTCGCCGCCGGCTGGGTGCTCGTGCTCGTTTACCCAGGGGCCGACGCCCAGAAATCGATCTTTACCAGCGCCATCATCGCCCTCATGATCCAGCTCATCGCGTTCATCGTCCTGTGGCTCTCCAAGGGCAAGAACGTCATGGCCGGCTGGGGACTCGGCGCGCTGCTGCGCTTTGGCGGCCTCGGCATTTATGCCGTGTTCGCCATCAAAGCGCTCGGCCTCGACATGAACGTCGCCCTGCTGAGCCTCGCCTGCTTTCTCTTCCTTTCGATGCTGATCGAACCACTGCTGCTCAACGCATGACGACGCGCCTGCTCCGACTCCTGACCTCCCTCGCCGCCCTGCTGCTGCTCGCGCTCCCGGTGCGCGCCCAGGTCGCCGAAGTCGATATCATCACGCCCCATATCACCGACGCCCACGAGATCGAGATCCCATGGGCGACGTGGCCGACGATGCACAAGGTCGTGCATCTGCCCCGCTGGGAGCCGATCCACTTGCCGGTCATCGGTGACGTGGACATGTCGCCGACCAAGCATGTGGTGTGGATGCTCATTGCCGCGCTGACGATCTGCGTGCTGCTGATCTTCGCTGCCAACGCGCAGGCACGGCAGACACGCACCGCCGGACATGCCAAGGGTTTCGCCGGCGGGATCGAGGCGATGGTGCTCTACATCCGCAACGAAGTCATCATCCCGAACGTCGGGCAGCACGGCAACGGCTTCGTTCCGTTCCTGCTGACGCTCTTTTTCTTCATCCTCTTCTGCAACCTTTGGGGCATTTTCCCCTGGGGCAGCACCGCCACCGGTAACATTGCGGTGACTGCCACGCTCGCGTTGATGACGTTGATCGTCGTCGAGATCGCGGGCATGCGTGCTCAGGGCAGCGGCTATCTCAGCACGATATTCTACTGGAACAAGGATCTGCCGATCGCGTTGCGGATTCCGATGTTCGTCATCCTCTCGCCGATCGAGTTCATCGGCAAGCTCACCAAGCCGTTCGCTCTGGCCATCCGTCTGTTTGCCAACATGACGGCGGGACACATCGTAGTGCTGGCCTTGATCGGCATGATCTTCAGCTTCAAGAGCTTCGCCAGCGGCGCGCCGTTCCTCATGGCCGTCGCCATCAACCTGCTCGAACTGTTCGTCGCGTTTCTGCAGGCCTTCATCTTCACGATCCTGACGAGCGTGTTCATCGGCCAGATCCGCGAAGCGCACCACTAGTCGCTGCACCACGGCGCCGATGTGCTCGCGTGCACCGGCGCCGCGAACGTACCTGGTCGAATGACCGGGGATGCCCGTTGAGCCGCAATGCTCGCTGACGGGTAAGTGCCGAGCCCTGGGCCCGGCGCCGCGCGAGACACCATAGAACACCTACACGGATATCACTGCAATGACGATTCTCCCGCTCCTCCAGGCCGCTGTTGACGTTGGCTCGAGCACGAAAGGCCTTGGCATGATCGGCGCCGGCCTCGCCGCCGGTCTCTCAGTCATCGGTGCCGGCATCGGCATCGGCAACATCGGCGGCCGCGCCGTCGAAGGCATGGCACGTCAGCCGGAAGCTGCTGGTCGCATCCAGACCGCTGCCCTCATCCTGGCTGCGCTGATCGAAGGTGTCGCATTCTTCGGCGCCGTCATCGGCTTCCAGATCGCCGGCAAGATCACGTTCTAAGTTCGTCCTCCCGACAGGGAGGGAGCGGTGAACGCCGATCTCTCCCTGGTCCGGGTTTTCAACTCTCTGCTTCTGCCTTCCATGCGCCGCACTGTCCTCACCCTGTCCCTGTTTCTCGGCTCCGCGACGTCGCTGCTCGCGCAGGAAGAGCATGCCGTTGCCGAAAACGTCAACATGCTGGATCCGAAGGTGGGTCTGATGTTCTGGACTCTGGCCATCTTCGTGTTCCTGCTGGTGGTGCTGTCCAAGTTTGCCTACAAGCCGCTGCTGGCCGCCGTCGAGTCGCGCGAAGCGGCCCTCGAAAAGGCGATCACCGATGCGAAGGCTGATCGTGAAGCCGCAGCCAAGCTTCTCGCCGAGCAGCAGAAGGCGCTCGCTGAAGCTCGTGCGGAGATGCAGAAGGCGATGAACGACGGCCGCGCTGCCGCCGAAGCGCTGCGGGCCGAGATGCTCGAGAAGGTCAAGGCCGAAGGCGCTGACATGCTCGATCGCACGCGCCGCGAGATGCAGGCGGAGAAGGAGAAGGCCGTCGCCGATCTGCGCCGCGAAGCGGTGGATCTGGCAATCTCCGGCGCCAGCAAGGTGATCGGCCGCAATCTGGACAGTGCCACGGATCGCTCGCTGGTGGAGACGTTCCTCGCCGGTCTGGACGCGCCGAAGGGGTCGCGCTGATGCGCGACTCCACCATCGCCCGGAACTACGCCGAGGCACTGGTGACGCTGGCCCAGCGCGCCGACGATCTTGAGGGATGGGGACGCATGATCGATGACGTGGCCACCCTCGTCACCGAGGACGTGCGCGTTCGCCGTTTCCTCGAGTCGCCGCGGGTGCCGGTCAACGCCAAGAAGGAAATCCTGAACAAGGCGTTCACCGATCGGATGCCGCGTCTGATGGTCCGGTTCCTCGAGGCGCTGGTGCAGAACCGCCGTCAGTTGCTCATCCCTCAGATCGCGATCGAGTACGCGGCGCTGGTGGATGCGAGCCTCGGTCGTGTGCGTGCCGAGGTGACACTGGCGCGTGAGCCGCAAGCTGGTGAGATGGAGGCGATCACTGCGTCGTTGAGCAAGACCCTTGGACGGACCGCTGTGGCGCACGTTCGGATCAATCCGGACATCGTCGGCGGTGTCATCGTCCGCGTTGGCGACTACGTGAAAGACGGTTCGGTCCGGCGTCGGCTCGGCCTCCTCAAGGCGAAGCTGGTGCACCCGTCGCGCTGATGGTGTAGAATCCGTGTCGACGCGCGGCGCCCGCCCAGCAGGACGGGACGCCGTGGAGGGTCCACCCACTGCCTCTCCCCACATCGTCGATGCGACCAATACAAATCGCGGTACTGCTTGGCTCTGCGCTGCTCGTGTCGGTCGCACTCGACGCTCAGCGCGTCGGATCGTCTCCTGCCTCTGGCGATACCGTCGGCTACTGGCAGCAACGGGCCAGCTACGACATCACCGCGCGGCTTGACGAGAAGCGGCAGACACTCGTGGCCACCGGCACGATGCGATACACCAATAACTCCCCGGATATTCTGACGGAGCTCTTTCTCCATCAGTATCTGAACGCGTTCCGCCCGTATTCCAAATGGAGCGACGCCGACGAGCGCGAAGGGCGTAACAGATTTCAGTTGTTGGAGGAGCCGGCGAACGGCTTTGAGCGATTCACTGCTCGGCCGATGGTCGACGGCGTGCCTGTGACCGTGGATTATCCCGGAGCGCCCGACAGTACGATTGCGCACTTCGCGCTGCCGAAACCCCTGCGTCCGGGACAAACCATCACCGTCTCCTTTGCCTGGGAGGCGCGCCCGAGTACCACGGTCCGCCGGCAGGGTCGGCGCGGCCGGCACTACGACTTTGCACAGTGGTATCCCAAGGTCGCCGTCTACGACCGCGGTGGCTGGCAGCAGAACGCGCTGGTGCCGGCGGGGGAACTCTACGGCGAGTTCGGTGACTTTCGCGTCGCACTGGTGCTGGACGATGATCAGATCGTTGGGGCAACCGGCGTACCGGTGGCGGGTGATCCTGGCTGGGAGCGCGCCAAACGTGGCGGCACGATGGCGCTGCTCCAGCGGTCGGCGTACGGAAGCAGTGGTGCCAGCGGTCTGGTGCCCATTCCGCCGGCCGGGATGCGCACGGTGGTGTTCGAAGCGAAGAACGTGCACCACTTTGCCTGGACGACCGACCCCGACTATCGCTACGAGGGTGGAGCCTATGTGCGCGCGCAGCCCCGTCCGCAGACGGAGTACCGCATCTGGGACACCGTCGCGGTGCACGTGCTGTATCGGGCCAGTGACGATACCACGTGGGGCGGTGGTCGCGTCGTGCAGCGGACAATCGATGCACTGAAGTGGTTGGAAGAGCTGTACGGCCCATACGCCTATCCGCAGATCAGCGCCGCGCATCGATTGGATGGTGGCGGCACCGAGTTCCCGATGATGATGCACAACGGGAGCCCGGCGTTCGCACTGATCCTGCACGAGGCGGGACACATTTTCACGTACGGCATTCTCGCCAACAACGAATGGCGATCGGGGTGGATGGATGAGGGCCTGACGAGTTACCAGACGTCGTGGCGCCTCGGGCAAACGCCGCAGGAGCGGGCGGCGACGGCGCTCTCGACCGATCCCCGCTGGCTCGCACCGGCGCTCAGTGCAGCGGACATGGCGCGGCGTCAGAAGGTCATTGCCGATGCTGAGCCGCTCAGCACCAACGCGGAACTGTTCCGGTCGTTCAACAACTACAACGCGATGGTCTACGGTCGGGCGGAACAGATGTACGGTGCCCTGCGTGACGTCCTGGGCGACGTGTACTTCCGACGCCTGTGGCGAGACTACTACAGTCAGTGGTCGCTGAAGCACGTGGATCGGCTCGCGATGCAGAAGAGTGCGGAGTCCGTGTGGGGATCGCCGCTCGGCTGGTTCTTCGAGCAGTGGCTGGACACGGCCGGCGAGGTGCAGTACGCGCTCAGGGAGGTGACCGTGTCGCAGAAGAAGCCCAACGAATGGGTGACGACGGCACGGCTGGTTCGTATTGGCGCATACCGACACCCGATGCCGGTGGGCGTCCGAACCCCGACCGGATGGACGTTCGCGCGAGGCGAAGCCCTGAAGGACGACCAGCGCATCACAATCACGACCCCAGACAAGCCAGACCTCGTTCGGCTGGATCCGATGGCTCTGACCGATGATGTCCGCGCGAGCGGCCAGCAGTGGCCGACGCCGACACCCTGACCTTTGCCCTGATTCTCCATGAGTGGACCTGTTGATATCCGCACCGTACCCAAGCCATGGGGGCACGAGACGATCTGGGCGCTCACCGATCGCTACTGCGGCAAGGTGCTGCACATCAAGGCCGGTGAGGCCCTCAGCGTGCAGTATCACAACGTGAAGGACGAGACGGTGCATCTGCTCAGCGGCCACCTGCTGTATCGGGTGCAGATCGATGGCCAACTCACCGACGTGCACCTCAGGCAGGGTGAGAGTTACCGGATCACGCCCGGCACGATTCATCAGATGGAAGCGGTGACCGATTGTGATGTGCTGGAGGTGTCGACGCCTGACCTTGACGATGTGGTCAGGGTGACGGACCGGTACGGGCGCGAAGGGACCAGCGCCGCGTAGTGTCATCGAATTGATTTGACGCTGCAACACTTCGCCGTTGTCGCCTTCGCACCCTCGTTTCACTCCACCACCACGTACCGAGACAGATGAAGGTCATCATTCCGTTGGCTGGCAAGGGGACGCGGTTGCGTCCGCACACCCATCTCGTGCCAAAGCCGATGCTGAAGGTCGCCGGACGCCCGGTCATGAGCTACGTGATGGACGATGTGATGTCCCTCGGCAATGTGGAGCAGGTCATCTACATCACGGGCCATCTCAAGGAGACGGTCGAGCGTTACGCACGAAATACGTATCCGGTGCCGAGTGTGTTCGTCGAGCAGGCCGTGCAGGATGGCACTGCCGGTGCCGTGAATCTGGCGCTGCCGTATGTGGATGGACCGGTGCTGATCATCTTCGTCGACACGATCTTTGACACCGACCTGTCGGTGATCAACGCCACCGATGCCGATGGCATCATCTGGGTCAAGGAAGTGGAGGACTATCAGCGCTTTGGTGTGGTCGTCACCGATGGCGACGATTACATGACGAAGATTGTGGAGAAGCCGAGCACCCCGATTTCCAGGCGCGCCAACATCGGACTGTACTTCATCCGCAACTGGAAAATGCTGGCCGAAGGGATCGCACACGTCCTGACGCAGCCGGCGAACAGGGGCGAGTACTATCTCACCGATGCCTTCCAGTACATGATCGAACACGGCGCCAAAATCAAGGTCGTGGATGTCGAGGGGTGGTACGATGCGGGGAAGCTCGACACGCTGCTGGAAACGAACAGGGCGATGCTCGAGAAGCGGCATCTGGCTCGAATCCCTGAGGGGTTTTCAGGTGCCACGATCATTCCGCCGGTCTACATCGAGGATGGCGCGACCGCCAGCGACGCCACGATCGGTCCGAATGTCTCCATCGGCAAGGGGACGGCGATCGTCGGCTCACATGTGCGCGACGCCGTCATCGGCGATGGGTGCAGCGTGACCAACAGCACCATTCACGACTCGATGTTGGGCAACGGCGTCGTGGTGACCGGTGTGACGGGGAGGATGTCGCTTGGCGACAACGCCGAGCTGACTGCCGACTGATGACAGGCTCGCCCACCCGCGTCGCACCGACGCCGGTGGGTTGAAGCTCAGCGTGTGCTTGCCGCCTGCACGACGATCTGCATGGCGCGGTGCAGCCCACGCACTCCGTGGGAATCGTCGTACCATTCGTTGAGTGTGTGCATCCCGCCACCGCGTCCACCGGCACCGATGGCGATTGCCGGGATGCCGAGTGCGATCGGCACACTGGCGTCGGTACTCGCCGCCGCGAGGTGCGGTACGATGCCGCATTCCTGCGTCACGGCCAGCGCGCTGCGGACCAGCGGTGAGTCTGCTGCCAGTGCACCGCAGGGACGGTCGCCGAGCGGCGTCATCTCACTCAGGAGCGGTGCCGCGTCGCGGTGCTGCCGTGTGTTCTCGTTGCGCGTGATGCGAGCCACCGTCTCGCGCACCGTGCGCTCGAGAAACGCCATGACGGTGGCGCTGAGGCTCCGTGCGTCGACCTCCAGCCACGCGCCGCGCGGAATGCTGTTGATGCTTTCGCCGCCTCCGATGCGCGTGACGGTGAGTGTGGTACGTGGCTCGCGTGGGAGTTGGATGGCGTGCAGCGCCGTCGCGACGCTGGCGGCAGCCTGCACCGGGTTCGCGACGCCGACGTCTGCCCAGCTGTGGCCACCGTTGCCGGTGAAGGAGATCCGCCAGCGCATGCTCCCCACCGCCTCGTGCACGATGCGATCGTCGCCCGCGCCGTCGATGGCGATCACGGCGTGTGGGCGTTGGGCCGCCGCCATCAGCTGCTTCATTCCGCGAAGGTCGCCCAGCCCCTCTTCGCCGACGGTGCAGGCGAGCACGATCTCGCGCGGCGTCTGAAGGTCCGTCGAGTGAATCGCACTGGCGATGGCGAGGAGTGCGGCGAGGCCTCGTCCGTTGTCGCAGATCCCCGGGCCTTCGAGCCGCGCGTCGCGCTGCGTGACAGTCGGCGCCGGCTCGGTGAACACCGTATCGAGGTGCGCGCAGCACCAGACGGCGCCCGCGTCGACCGATGAGGATTCACCCGTGCGGCGACGCGCAATGAGATTGCCGACCGGGTCGATCGTCACCGCTGGCCATCCGATGGCGATGAACCGTTCTGCCATCCATGCGGCGCGCGCCGATTCGTGACCGGTCGGTGCGGCGATTCGCGTCACATCACACTGCCACTCCAGCGTCTGCGCGTTGGTCGCGTCAAGGTGCGCCAGCGCCAGCGCGAGGGTCGGGTTCTGGTGACGGCGAACGCTCGGGCCGTGCAGGTGTGAGAAACGCATTGCCGGAAGGAAGCGCATCGTGACACGTGATTGCAAGCATTTTTCGCGTTGCCGTGCGTAGATTGTGCGCGATATGACACCGCCGGACGAAACGCCGTCCCCGCCGCACGACTGGAACACCTCACCGCTTCGTCGGCGCCCGATCGACGTCGCCGATACCACGCTCTGCGACGGGCTGCACAGCCCCTCGGTGACACATCCGTCGTCGGTCGACCAGCGACGGTTGCTGGCGCTGATGAACGATCTCGGACTTCGGTCGGCCTGCCTCGGCCACCCTGGTGGTGGCGCCCGTCAGTTCGCAGGTGCGCTCGATCTGTCGCGAGAGCTGATGCGTGGGCAGTGGCCCATCGATGCCTCGTGCGTGGCCCGCGCAACAGTGAAGGATCTGGCAGCGGCGCTGGACGTTCGTGAGCGCTCCGGGCTCGACCTCGAAGTGGCGATTGCGCTACCCGTGTCTCCGGTCCGACTGGAGGCGGAAGGGATCGCGATGGACCGGCTGCACGAAGCGGCGGAAAGCGCGGTGGGCTTCGCCGTGCGCGCCGGCGCACGAGTCGTCGGCGTGCTGGAAGACGCATCGCGCACGCCACCCGCGATACTGGCCGTGCTGATTCACCATCTGGTCGCGCTCGGAGCGGGGGCGATTCGCATCTGTGACAGCGCCGGTCACGCAACCCCCGATGGTACGCAACACCTGCTGCGCTTCGTCGCCGATCAGCTGCAGCGGCGTCGCGGGGACGGACGTGCCATCCGCATCGACTGGCAGGGGAATGACGATCGTGGTTTGGCGCTGGCGAACGCGCTGGCCGCAGTCGATGTGGGGGCCGATCGCGTGCTCGCTTCAGCCCTCGGCGTCGGCGCGCGCAGCGGTACGGTGCCGCTGGAGGTCCTCCTCACCAACCTTCGGCTCACCAACCGCTGGCCGCACACACTTGGCGCGCTGATGGAGTACTCCGAATCGGCCGCAGCGGCGTTTGGGATTGCGATTCCACCAGCGCACGCCGTGGTCGGCGCGAACGCCTTCCGGAGCGGCACCGGCTCCCACGCCACCGCGCTCGTGAAGGCGCTGCGCTCCGGCGATCGTACGCTGGCCGATGCGGTGACGTCAGCGGTGCCGGCGAGCCTGGTGGGCGCCGAACATCGAGTGGACGTGAGCCCGGTTTCGGGGCTCTCCAATGTGCGGTGGTGGTTATCGGAGCATGGCTACGACCCCTCCGATCTGGTGCTCACACGTGAGCTGCTGTTGTCGGTCAAGCAGACGCAACGCGTGGCGACGGACGATGAGTTGCACAGCCTGACCGACTCACTGCTTTCGGCGCGCGTCGCGCGGATGTGATGTGACGCGCGGTGCACAGGCGCCGCGCCGCGCGCTGCCGCCTTTGGTGCGTGCGCTGGCACTGGTGAGTCTGCTCACCGACGCCGCCACCGAAATGATCTATCCGCTGCTGCCGGTGTTCCTCACCACCGTGCTCGGCGCGTCGCCGGCGATGCTCGGTCTGCTCGAAGGCGCCGCCGAAAGCACCGCATCATTGATCAAGCTGGCCAGCGGATACTGGGGCGATCGCGTTCGGCGGTACACTCCACTGATTCTGGCGGGCTACACCCTCGCGACCATCACGCGACCGTTCATCAGCGTGGCGCAATCGGCGTGGCAGGTGCTCACGCTGCGCCTCATCGATCGGGTGGGCAAGGGAATTCGTGGTGCACCGCGCGATGCGCTGCTCGCGGGTAGCGTGGATGCGTCGTCCCGGGGCCGTGCGTTCGGCTTTCATCGTGCCGCCGATCATCTGGGCGCCGTCATCGGACCCATTGTGGCGTGGGTGCTGCTGCAGAAGCTGGAGCTGTCGCTTCGCACCGTCTTCATGCTGAGCGTGATCCCCGGCGCCCTCGCCGTGCTCACCATTCTGGTCGCCGTGCGCGATCCGAAAGGAGACTCCGCGGGAGCAGGCAGTGCAGGCGTGACGAGTGCGAGGCCTGCCACGCCTGCCTCCATGGCTCCGATGCCGCGTCGATTCTGGGCGGTACTCGGTGTGTTGCTGCTGTTCACGCTCGGCAACTCCAGCGATGCGTTCCTGCTGCTGCGCGCCACGCAGCTCGGCATCCCCGTTGCCACCTTACCGCTGCTCTGGGCCGCGCATCACGTGGTGAAGTCGGCCGCCAGTATTCCAGGTGGCGCGCTGAGCGATCGCATTGGGCGACGTCCTGTGATGTTGATGGGGTGGGTGTGGTATGCGTTGGTGTACGCCGGCTTTGCGCTCGCGACGGCGGCGTGGCAGGTGTGGGTGCTGTTCCTGGCATACGGCCTGTTCTTCGGGATGGTGGAAGGCGCGGAGAAGGCGCTGATCGCCGATCTGGCACCGGCCGAGCGACGTGGGACCGCCTTCGGCTGGTACAACGGTGTGATGGGCGTGGCCGCGTTGCCCGCATCGTTGCTGCTGGGCACACTGTGGACGCTGCGCGGTCCGCCGGTGGCCTTTGCGGCGGGCGCGTCGCTGGCGCTGGCGGCAGCGGTTCTCGGTGCGTTCGTGCTCCCCAGGGCGCGCGTGCAGTGACTGCCCGCTCCGGTCATTCCGGCGCCAGGTCGGCGCCTGCATCAGCAGCAGCGTGACCCCGGTCGGCTGTACCGCGCGTTCAGTCGCGCCGTGCAAAACTCGGTGGGAGTGAGCAGCGGCGCATCGGCGTGGTGAGCGCGCATGTGACACACGTACCGCTCGTAATCGGGCACGCCGATGATCGTGCGCAGGAGCTGCGCCCAGCGACGAAGGCGCAGCATCAGTCGGCGACGAAGAGCGACACGGACTGCGCGGGGACCTCGGTGCTCCCGGCGGGCTGTCGCCCCGAGATGACCGCGAGCCAGGTGCGAACCGAGTCCACCACGATCACGATCACCGACAGGAGGAAGAACGCCGCCACCGCCGCGTCGAGGCGATCGTTGAAGACCATGCGCGGCAGTGCGTCGAGCGATTCGATGCCCGGCGGCAGCGTGCCGGCCGCATGCAGTGCGCTGAACTTGTTGGCGTGCGACAGAAATCCGATGCGCGGGTCGGCGCTGAACAGCTTCTGCCACCCCGCCGTGAAGACCACGATCAGCAGCCAGCAGAGCGGCACCAGTGTCGTCCACGCATACCGCGCCTTCCCCATCCGGATGATGACCGTCGTCCCGACACAGAGTGCGACAGCGGCCAGCAGTTGGTTGGCCATGCCGAACAGGGGCCAGAGCGAGTTGATGCCGCCCAGCGGATCGGTGACGCCCTGGTACAGGAAGTAGCCCCAGCACGACACGAAAAGCGCGCTGGCGATCCAGACGGCGGGCTGCCACGTCACATCGCGAAACCGTGGCCAGAGCTGCCCACCCAGATCCTGCAGCATGAAGCGGCCGACTCGGGTGCCGGCATCCAGCGTGGTGAGAATGAAGAGCGCCTCGAACATGATTGCGAAGTGATACCAAAGCGCCATGCCGCCGCCGCCGAGGGCGCGGTCGAAGAGGTGCGCCATGCCCACCGCCAGCGACGGTGCTCCGCCAGTGCGGCTGAGCAATGAAGTCTCACCGACGCTGCGGGCCAGCGCGTCCATCTCGCCGGGTTGCAGCACAAACCCCCACTGCGCGACCGCCAGCGCCGCACTCTCGGCCGTGGTCCCGATCGCAGCCACCGGTGCATTGATGGCGAAGTACACCCCCGGGGTCAGCACACAGGCCGCAATCAGCGCCATGATCGCCACCAGCGATTCCGTCAGCATCGCGCCGTAGCCGACGAGGACTGCGTCGGGCTCACGCGCCAGCAGCTTCGGCGTCGTGCCGCTGGCGATGAGGGCGTGAAATCCGCTGATCGCGCCGCAGGCGATCGTGATGAATACGAATGGAAATACCTTGCCACTGAAAACCGGCCCGCTGCCGTCGATGAACTGCGTGACGGCCGGCATCGCGAGCGGCGGCAGCACCAGCAGGATGCCAATTGCGAGCGCCACCACGACACCGATCTTCACGAAGGCGCTCAGGTAGTCGCGTGGCGCGAGCAGCAGCCACACCGGCAACACACTGGCCGCAAATCCGTACGCCATGATCAGCAGGGCGATCGTGGGTCCGCTGAGCGTGAACAGCGGCGCCAGCGCCGGGTTGGCGGCGACCCACTGGCCCGCCCACAGTGCCCCGACGAGCATCGCGACGCCAATCGCGCTCGCCTCCAGTACCCGGTCCGGTCGGAGAAAACGCAGATACAGCCCCATGAACATCGCGATCGGAATCGTGAGGGTGATCGTGACCGTGCCCCATGGACTCGATTTCAACGCGTTCACCACCACCAGCGCCAGCACGGAAATCAGGACGATCATGATCCCAAGCACCGCCACCAGCGCCGTGATCCCTGCCACCGGCCCGATTTCGTCCTTCGCCATCTGCCCCAGGGAACGGCCGTCGCGCCGGACGGAGGCGCAGAGGATCACAAAGTCCTGCACTGCGCCGCCCACCACCACGCCGATCACGATCCAGAGTGCGCCTGGCAGGTAGCCGAACTGCGCCGCCAGCGTCGGTCCAACCAGTGGGCCCGGTCCGGCGATGGCGGCAAAGTGGTGGCCGAAGACCACCCACCGGTTGGTTGGCACGTAGTCGTGCCCGTCGGACTTTCGCAGCGCCGGTGTGGCCCGGTCGGCGTCGAGCGCGAAGATTTTGGTCGCGATGAACCGGGCGTAGAATCGATAGCCGATCAGGTAGGTGCAGATCGCGGCCGTGAGCAGCCACGCCGCGTTGATGCTCTCGCCGCGGGAGAGCGCGACACGGCCCAGCGAGCCGGCGCCCAGCGCGGCGATCAGGCCCCAGAGAATGACGTGGCGTACGGAACGCATGAGCGGTGTGATGGAGGGCCGATCTGTGACAGCGTCTGCGACAATGGGGGGCAGGGTACCCGCCCGTCACCGTGCTCGGCAAGGCGCGGGGGCCATTACGCCGACGAGCGGCGACTAACTTGAATCCATGTCACTGCGCCCTCTCGCCCTGCGACCGCTCGCGACACTGCTGCTGGCGGCGGTGTTTCTCACTGCCTGTGGCGGTTCACCCGCGCCGGTACCCGCGTCGGCACCTACGCCCGCTTCAACTTCGATTGACCCGGCGCCCAGCGCACCGGCGGTGGGCACGCCCGTGCGATCCGGACCTCCGATCTTCGGCGAGTACGCATCGCGCATGGTGGTCGTCTTCCCGCTGCAGAAATACGCCGTCGCGGATTCGGGCTGGATGTCGGCGTCGAGCGCCGCCGGCCGACCGCGCGCCGCGCAGCTGGACTCGGCGCTGACCGCCGTGCTCCGTGAGCGCGGGTTGGAAACCAGCTGGTCGCTGACACCGAACACGTCGCGCGTGGCGCAGCGAGAGGTGATGAATCGCACCGATCCACGCGGCCTTTCAACCGTCGGGTTGGGACCGGGCCGCCGACGGAACGACATCGATCTGCGTGAGCCGCTGGGCTCGCAGCTGCGGGCGATCATCGCGATGGTGCCGGAGTCGCGGATCGCGCTGCTTCCGTTGGAGGTCCGTGTGCTGACCACCGCCAGTGGAGCGCGTCAGGCCACACTCCGGATTGCCTTCCTCGATGGCCGTCTGGCCACGGTGCTCTCGTTCCCGGATCTGGTCGGCGCGCCAGCGGCAGATGAGAAGGCGGCGCTCCGGGCGGTGGCGGAGAAGTTCGCCGATCTGGTGATCATTCCGTAGTCGGCTGCCGTCGGCGCCCGGCCTCGTCAACGTGCGCTCATGGCCAGCGTTGGGCGCCGTCGCTGGCGTGTGCCGACACTACACTAAGTTCGCGTATCGCGCGCGCCGCATCGGCCACGCGCCGCTGGCCCCACCCGACCTCTCCCAACATGTCCACCACAGTCACGCTCATCCCCGGCGACGGCATCGGTCCCGATATCACCGAGGCGACGATCCGCGTGCTGGCCGCCGTCGGCGCGGATCTGGTGTGGGATCGACAGATGGCAGGGGCGTCGGCCGCCGCACGCTTCAACGATCCGATTCCGGAAGCGACGCTCGACTCGATCAAACGGAATCGCGTCGCGCTCAAGGGCCCGCTGGAGACGCCGGTCGGTGAAGGCTATCGATCGGTGAACGTGGCGATGCGCAAGACCTTCGACCTGTACGCCAACGTTCGGCCGGCACACGTGATCCTCCACGGCGGCCGGTTCGAGAAGGTCGATATAGTAATCATTCGCGAAAATCTCGAAGGGTTGTACTACGGCGCCGAGCACTATATCCGGATCGGCGACGATCCGAAGGCGGCGGCGGAAAGCGTTGCCTTGATCACGCGGTACGGGTCTGACCGTGTGATTCGCTATGCGTTCGAGTACGCCGTGAAGCATGGCCGCAAGAAGGTCACGCTGGTGCACAAGGCCAACATCCTCAAGTTCACGCAGGGGCTGTTCCTGGATGTCGGCCGCGAGATTGCCAAGGAGTATGCGGGCCGCGTGCAGTTCGAGGACCGGATCATCGATGCGATGGCGATGCAGCTGGTGCTGAAGCCCGAGAACTTCGATGTGATCGTGACGACCAACCTGTTCGGCGACATTCTCTCCGACCTCGTGTCAGGATTGGTCGGCGGCCTGGGGCTGGCGCCGGGAGCGAATATCGGACCGACGGCGGCAATCTTCGAAGCGGTGCATGGCACGGCGCCGGACATCGCGGGGAAGGGCGTTGCCAACCCCGGGGCGCTGATCCTCGCCGCCTGCCTGATGCTCGATCACCTCGGTGATACGACCCGCGCCGAACAGATCCGTACGGCGCTGCACACCGTCATCGACGAAAAGCAGGTGCTCACACGCGATCTGGGCGGCTTGGCGAGCACGCAGCAGTTTGCCGACGCCATCATCGCGAAACTCTAGGCGACCTTCGTCCGTGACACGAATTCTGCACGTCTCCGACCTGCACTTTGGTCGGCCCGCGGTGCCGCTGCAGATCGACGCGATCGAGGCGCTCATTCAGGACGAGCAGTTCGACGTGGTGGCGGTCAGTGGTGATGTGAGCCAGCGCGCGCGGTCGGGGGAGTTTCAGCGTGCCCAGGTCTTTCTCCGTGACGCCGGGCGTGCCAGCGCAACCATCGTCGTTCCCGGCAATCACGATGTCGCGTGGTGGCATGCGCCGATGGGTGTCGGCGATACCGATGCGCTCTACGCTGACTACCGCGCATTCATCGGCGCCGATATCGAACCGGTGCTGGATGTGCCCGGGGCGCGATTGGTCGGGCTGAACACGAGCCACGGGATCACGCGCCGAACGCTGACGTGGAACATGCGCGACCTGAGCGTGATCGGCGATGTGACACGGGCACAGCTGGAGCGGCTTCGCGTGCGCATGGCGGCCGCACCGCCCGGAAGCGCGCGCGTCGTGGTCATGCACCACAATCCGGTGCGCGGCGAGCTCAGTCAGCGCCACGGCCTCAAGCACACGAAAAAGGTGCTTGGGGCGTTCGCCGAGATGGATGTGGATCTGGTGCTCTGCGGGCACGATCATCAGGAAGCGATCCACTTTGTCGAACACACGAAAAAGGGCACCGTGATCTCGACTGCCGGCACGGTGAGCAGCCGGAGTCGCGGCGGACGACCGTCGAGCGTGAACTGCATCGATCTCACCGACGACGAGATTCACATCGTGACGTGGATCTGGGAGCCGACGGCCCGGCGCTTTGCCCCGGGACCGGTGAAGGTGTTCGCGCGCTGATGGTGTGGGCGGGTGCGCCGCCCACGCTCGGCGATTGATCAAGCCGGCGACGGGCCGCAAGGTCATCACGATGCACACCCCGATGGCGTCCACTGGTGCTTACTCTTGCAAATGAAAGAATCTGGAGATATTCTTTCACTGCATGAACGTCCTCGCGACCCTGCGTCCAGCGCCCGAGCCAGCGGCGGTGGTTGCCAAGGCGGCACTCTCCGCCGCCGAACGCCTGGGGCTCACCAACCGTCAGCTGGCGGCAGTGATCGGGTCCAGCGAGGCGTCGGTGTCACGCATGCAGCGGGGCCGCGGCGTGGACCCGGCCAGCAAGGAGGGCGAACTGGCGCTCATGTTCGTGCGCCTCTTCCGCTCGCTCGACGCGCTGGTCGGTGGCGACGACACGAAGGCGCGGGCATGGATGCACGCCATGAACGATAACCTGGGCGCCGTCCCTGCCGATCGAATTCGAACCGTCGAGGGATTGGTCGATGTCGTCCACTATCTGGATGCAATGCGCGGGCGACTCTGAGCTTCGTCCGCTGCGGCTGATGCCGTGGCGCGTTGTCGAGTCGCAGCATCAGGTGTCCACCCGCAAACTGGTGGACTCGGCGGCGGAGCAGGAGTTGTTGGAGGCGCTGATCGAGGTGGTCAAGCCGCCGGTGCCGCTCGGGGGTCGGCTGCACTATCTGCTCTTCACGCCCTTTCGCTATCCGCCTCTCCGCCACGGGTCGCGCTTTGGCGGGCGGCACGAGCGCGGCCTCTGGTACGGCTCGGAGCAGCAGCGCACGGCGTTCGCCGAAGTCGCGTACTATCGCCTGCTTTTTCTGGAAGGAACACGCGCGGCGCTGGAGCAGGTCGCCACGGCGCTGACGGCGTTCACCGTGCGAATGCGCAGCGCGCGCGGCATCGACCTCGCTGCGCCACCCTTCGATGCGTTCCGGCACGCGATCGCGTCACCAGTGTCGTACGCGGACTCGCAGGTGCTGGGGCAGGCGATGCGCCAGGCTGGGGTCGAGCTGTTCCGGTTCCCCTCCGCGCGCGACGCGGAGGGCGGCGCAAACGTGGCTGCGTTTACACCGGCCGTCTTTCATGCGGCGGCGCCGCAGCACTTTCAGCGTTGGCACTGCATCGCCACTCGCGAGGTCGTGGACTTCACGCGTACCGACCTGACCGGCACGCGCGAAACGCATCAGTTCCTGCGCGCGCAGTTCGTTATCGGCGACCGCCTGGCATCGCCTGCCCTGTGAGCGCATCCGGCTGGGCGGCGTGTCGGTGCGTTACATTAGCCCGCGCATGATGCAAACCGCCTCTTCCGACGATGACGAATCGCGCTGTGGCCCCGGCCCGGTGATGGTGTTCGCGCGATGATCGCGTGGCTGACGCGCCGGTTCTCGCGCGATCCCGGTCAGCTTGGTTTGTTCGAAGGCGCGACGCCCACCCATGAGCTTCTGACGCTTGCCAAATTGGTGCCAGCGCCGCCGCCG
>Ga0105044_10000852_pt1 | contig 39059 bp, 46 predicted proteins | sample MAT01_FD_78092 | JGI IMG/M metagenome (GOLD analysis project Ga0105044, IMG submission 78092) | Freshwater microbial communities from Lake Fryxell liftoff mats and glacier meltwater in Antarctica - MAT-01 | ecosystem: Environmental > Aquatic > Freshwater > Ice > Liftoff microbial mat | place...
AAAAGCCGCCATGAACGCGCCGGCGGGCGTACCCTCCGGCGGAGGGGGTGGCATCGGAACCAATTTAAGCAGGACGACCAGTCCAGAGGCGACGAAGATGAGGCCCAGCAGACCACCGGCGACGATTGGAGCATATTTCATGGAATTCAATTCGATGACACAACGAACCAGCCCGCGCCGTCAGGACAATTTTTCCGTTCCACTGGCGAGGTCAGAAAGAACGGTCGGCGGGCGGATTTTGCGGGGATGCTTGTACCCGGGCTCTGCTTTCTCTCTACTCGGTGCGCAACTTTTCCGGAGAGCAGCCGTTAAACCTGCCCGATTCTGCAACTTGCATGGCCTACCGGTCTCTACAGTCCATTTTGGAACGTGCGGCGCTCGTCACGCCGGCTCAATTCCGTGATTGGAACATCGCCTGGCGCGCCGCCGTCGATGGGGGCAGCAATGAGACGCAACTCGCCTTTTTCGCCCGCGAAGGGGGGCAAACCGAGGAACAGTTCCTCCAGCGTCTCTCGACCGCCCTCAACTGGCCTTTCGTCGAACTGGGCAAGCTCACCATCGAGCCCGAAGTTCGCAAACGAATCTCCACCAAGGTCGCTTTCCAGTTCTCGGTCATTCCCGTCCAGGTCGAGTACGGAGTTCTGCAAGTGGCCACCCACAATCCGTTCAACCCCGCCATGCAGGCGGCCGTCCAATACGACGCCAAGGGCCCCGTCCAATACGCCCTCTCAACCAAGGCCGACATCGAAAAAGCGCTGAAGAAATACTACGGCGTAGGCGCCGAAACCCTCGACGAAATGGCCGAGGACGATCCGATGGAGCTGATCGTCGGGGATGACCGCGAAATCACTGGCGACGACCAGGACGCCAGTGTCATCAAATTCGTCAATCAGGTGGTCTGGGAAGCGTTCAAAGAGCGCGCCACTGACATCCATTTCGAGCCGTCCGAGGATGAACTGCGCATTCGATACCGGATCGACGGTATCCTGCATCAGACCCCTCTACCTCCCCAAATCAAGCGTTACCAAGCCGCGCTGATCTCCCGCATCAAGGTCATGGCGGGCATGAACATCGCGGAGAAACGACTGCCACAGGACGGCCGGATCAACGTCCGCATTAAGGGTGAAGAAATTGATATTCGCGTCTCCACGGTCCCCACGGTCTGGGGTGAGTCGGTTTCCCTTCGTCTGTTGACGCGCGGTAAGATTTTCTTCGGCTTAGATAAACTCGGGTTTGGCGCAGCCGAGGACTCCGCCATCCGGGAGATGATTGTTAAGCCGCACGGGATTTTCCTAGTCACCGGCCCGACCGGTTCGGGCAAGTCCACGACGCTTTACGCCTTCCTTTCGACCATCAATTCGGTCACCAAGCGCATCATCACCATCGAAGAACCGGTGGAATATGAGCTCAAGGGCATCAACCAGATCCCGGTTCGGGGCGAAATTGGCCTGACCTTTGCCGTCGGCCTGCGACACATCCTGCGACAGGATCCCAATGTGATCATGGTCGGCGAAATCCGCGACCTGGAGACGGCCGAAATTGCGATTCGGGCTTCCCTCACGGGCCATCTGGTCTTCAGCACCCTGCATACCAACGACGCCCCGAGTGCCTTCACCCGGCTCATTGACATGGGCATCGAGCCCTTCCTGGTGGCGTCCTCCGTCGAGGCCGTGATGGCTCAACGCTTGGTCCGTACCATCTGCCCCCACTGCCGCGTGCCGCAGAAAGTTGATCGAGATTACCTGCTTCGGGTGGGCTTCCCGGAAGCGCAGATTGATAGCACGACCTTCTTGAAAGGCATCGGCTGCGAAGAATGCCGCCAATTGGGGTATCAGGGACGGACCGGTATCCATGAGCTCCTGGTCGTCGGGGAAGCCATCCGCCCTTTGGTCATGAACCGCGCTCCGGCCTCCGACATCGCCCTCGTGGCGAAAAATCAAGGCATGCGAACTCTTCGGGAGGATGGCTGGCGTAAGGTGAGGGACGGCATCACCACCGTCGAGGAAGTGCTGCGCGTGACCCAGACGGAGGAGCACCTTCGAACCCTCGTCAGCACCGATAAATCCGCCGCCAAATGAAATCCCGGTCACCCCGCTATCAAGGCTGCCAGGTCCAGGCGGTGACCCCAGCCGGTCGGCGGGTCTGGCGCTTCCACGTCGGTAAGCAGGACGTGTCACTTGCAGGTGAAGCGACGGTCGGATCCACCCAAGCGCCCCCGAAGCGGACGGCCGCCCAGGATTGGAAGTCCCTGGTCAGCCCGCAATTGAACATTGCCTGGCTGCCGGCCCAGTCGGTGTTTGTGCGAGCCGTTCAACTGCCCGCGGTAGACCCGACCGAACTCCCTGCCATGGTGGAGTTCCAGATCGACAAGATTTCCCCCCTGCCGGTGAACCAAATTGTTTGGACAGCGCTGGGGGTGGCGCACGCGGACGGGCAGCAGCAAACCGCCTTGGTTACCATTGCCGCCCGATCAGCGGTGGAGGAATTTCTCAACACTGAATTCGCCGCCGGATTCACCGCCGATCAACTGGACCTGCCATTGGTCCGCTGGTGGAGCGGTTTGAAGCCGACCGAGGACGGCTTATGGCTGTTGTTTGAGTCGACCGGTGATCGTTGGGTGTGTCTCGCGGGGTGGTATATTGGGGGCGTCTGGAGGGATGTTACTTTACTGCATCTGCCCGCCGGTGAGGCCGCCTCCGAGGCTCTGATCACCCAACTCGGACACCTGGCGTGGGCCGGTGAAATGGACGGGTGGTTGACCGCCATTCCAGAAGTCAGGTTGGGAGCTGAGGCGCCGACAATTGAGGTATTGTCTCCGTCGCTGACGGATTGGTCGGGACGCCCAATCCAGTCGATCAAGCCACCCGATCTGACGGCCTTGGCGATCGCCAGCGCCCGCGCGTTGCGCGAACCGCCTGCTTCGACCCTAATGCCCCCGGAATGGGCCGCGAGCCAACGCCAAAAGTTTATCGATCGTCTCTGGCTCAATGGCCTGGGAGCGATTGGCGTCGCCTACCTGGTGTTTCTGTTCGGCTTCCTGATTTGGCTGAATGTCCGCAAGTATCAAAGCGATGAACTTCGATCCGAAGTGGCCTCCATGGGGATCAACTTCACCAACACCCTGCAATTAAAGGCACAAGTGGGGATCCTGGAAGAACAAGTCGCGCTCCGCTATGCCGCTCTTGATGCCTGGCAAGCTGTGGTCAACGCCCTGCCCACTGACCTAACCTTGACCCAGCTCGATTTTCAAAAAGGCCGAACGTTACAACTATCCGGGACGGTCAGTCCGGAGGCCAGCAGTGAGGTCACAAAATTCAATTCCGAGCTGAGGAAGGCCCAACTGAACAACCAGTCGCTTTTCGCCACGGTAAAGCCGGCCCAAATTAGCTCCCGGCTGGGAGCCACCACCGCCACGTGGTCATTCGAGGCCGAACTTCGAAGGAGTGACACGCCATGATGCAATGGCTTGACCGTTTGAACCTGCAACCGCACGAGCGGCGCTGGTTGCTCGTCGGCCTCGTGGTGATCGCCTTGGTCCTCAATTATTGGCTGGTTTGGCCGTATTTCGATGAGTGGACGCAGATCACGTTGGACCAGGGCAAATTCACCGAGAGCCGAACCCGGTACTTGAGCGAAATCGGCAAAAAGACCGCCTACGAGAAAAAGCTCAAAGAGCTGCAGAAAGTCGGAGCGGAAGTCATGCAGGAGGATCAGGCCAACCGGTTGCAAAGCACCCTTATCACCCAGGCTGCCGCCACCGGGGTGCAGGCCAGCAATTTCCGACCCTACATCGTTCCGGCTCGCATTGCGGGGCAGACCAACACCTTTTTTGATGAGCAGCAAATGACGTTCGATGTGACTGCCACCGAACCGGAGCTCGTGAACTTCCTGTTCGCTCTGGGAACCGGTGATTCGATGATCCGAGTCCGGGACATGAGCCGCTTAAGACTCGACCCCAGCCAGACCCGCTTGCAAACCGCGGTCACCGTGATTGCTAGCTTCCAGAAAAAACCGAAAGTAACACCCGCAACGCAACCTTCGCGAACCGGCGTGGTTCAATCCAAGGGCTCTTCCGCCACAAATTCCCGCGTGGCCGCCCCAAAATATTAGGCGCCTGTGAACTCACTAACGTCCCTCTTCCTGGCCGGCCTGGCCGCCGCTGTTCTCGCGCTGCCCATCAGCGCCCAAGATAAAGAGCCTGCTCAGCCTCCCGTCCAGCCGGCTGACCTAAATCAACCGCCGGATACAGTCGATCCCGACGAGATTCCTCCCGAACTCCCGGCGACCCTACCGCCGCCCGTCTCGGTCACGAACCAACCACCGACTCCACGGATTCCCACCCCCACCACCCAGCCCGCCTTGCCTCGGCAGTTCCCGCGTCCGCTGGGAACCAATTTTCCCGGCCGTCCCTCCACCCTGCCTAGTATCCGTCCGGTCGGACCCTCCACCGGCCTTACTCCCGCCGGACCCGGTGGCGCCGCGACCGGAGTTCCGGGAGCTCCCGGAACCGCTCCGACCGTCGTGACCAATTCGGTCCTCAACGCGGAGGGCGAGTCGACCGACATCATCAATTTCAAGAACATGCCGCTCGACCAGTTTCTGGACGAGTACGCGACCATTTCGCGGCGGACGGTCCTGCGCGCCGCCAATCTTCCGCTCACCGCCCAGGTGAATTTCCGCCCAGCCAGCCCCTTAACCCCGGATGAGCGGCTCCAGATGTACGACACGATCTTGGCCCTGAATAGCATCACCATGATTCCGACGGGCGACAAGGCGGTGCTGGCGGTGCCCTCCCAACAGGCTTTGCAAGAAGGCGCGGCCTTTTCCAACCTCAAAACTGAGGACTACGCCGAAGCCAGTCAGTTCGTGACTCACGTTGTCAAAGTCGAGCACGTCAATGTCACGGAAGCAGCTGATACCCTAAAGCAATTCGCCAAGAACCAAACCGGCATCATTGCTTTGGAAACCACCAAAACACTGATCCTCCGTGACTATGCCATCAACGTGAAGCGCATGTTGGAGGTCTTGAAGCGCATCGATATCGAGGTGGAACAGGAGTACGTTTTCGAAGTTATCCCCATCAAGTTCGGCAAGGTCGAGGAACTATATCAGACCCTCAGCAGTGTCATTAGCGGCGGTGGTGGCGGTGGCGGTGGTGGCGCCTTGGGCGGGGCGCGTCAAGGAGCTGGATTTGGAAACCGACAAGGAGGCGGGGGCAGCCGCCTTGGTGGCTCAGGCGGCAGTTTCGGCGGTAGCCGTTCCAGCTACAACCAAGGAAACTATAATGGCCAATCGGAAGGGATCCAACCGCTAGCCGATGGAATGGAACCGCTCATGCCCCAGCAGGCGGCTATGGGCCGACCCACCACTCCGGCCGTAGGTGGCGCTTCCTCCTTTCAACAGCGTTTCAATGCGGTCAACCGCGCCGGAGCCGGCGGTCAAAATCCGGCCCAACCCCTAATGGGTGAAGCCAGCATCACCCCAGATGCGCGGTCCAATTCCTTGATCATCTACGCGAGCAAGAAGGACATGGCGCAGCTGAAAAAGATCATCGAGAAGGTAGACACGCTGCTGGCCCAAGTCCTGATCGAAGGTGTAATCATGGAGGTCGGTCTGAACTCGGGATTCAGCCTCGGTGTCAGTGCCGCGCAATCGGCCACCAGCTACACCGACAAGCTCAGGGGCGGTGGCGCGATGAATAACTCCGGCGGATCCGTTCTGACCAACCTGTTTCCATCAATTCCGACCGGCGGCGGGCTGACCTACCTGATGCAGATCAGCTCCAATTACAACGTTCTCGTCTCTGCACTGGCCTCCGACGCCAACGTGAACGTGCTGCAGCGCCCGCGCATCATCACCTCCCACGCGGTGGAAGCCCGCTTCTTCGCGGGCTCCACGATTCCGTTTGTTCAGGGCAGCGTTTTCGGAAATGGCACCGGCCTGGGAAGCACCTTTTTCGAGCGCCAAGACGTCGGCGTCGAACTCGACGTCATTCCCTATATCACCAAGGATGGATTGGTCGTGATGGAAGTCTCCCAACGCATTGAGGAAATCGCACCCAATAACGGCGGCATCCAGACCGGAGCCAACGCTCCCGTGACGAACAAACGGGAAGCCAACTCAACGATCTCCATCCGCAGTGGAGAATCGGTTCTCCTCGGCGGTTACATCCGCGCTTCCAAGGCCAATTCCAATTCGGGAGTTCCCTTCCTCAAGGACATCCCCCTGCTCGGTTACCTCTTCCGCAGTTCGACCATCGACAAGGCCCGAACCGAACTGATGATCCTCATGCGTCCGACCGTCCTCCCCACCCCGCAAGATGCCTCCGATCTAACCCGGGAGTACCAACAAGACTCGCCGCAAATTCGCATGCTCGAAGAGGATTTCCGCAAGGAACGGCAACGCCTCAACCAGAAAGCCGAGCGCCACCTGAAGCAGGATCATGCAAATGAGCCTCAAGACTCCCCGACCTCGATTTCCCAACCCGAGCGCGAGTCAGTCAGGGAAGGTCAGAACCCCTGAGAGCCTGTTTTAAAACTCCCAGGGGTCCTGTTTCTATGGCAAGGGTCGGAGGGCGAGGAGCAACGAAGCCAGCCGGCCCTTTCCTTGAACTCTTGGCCGAGGGGCTAACTTATCGACCGCGCGGCGGCCGCTTGGCCTTCCCTCGGGATCTCTGAGAGACGAATCTCTCGACGTACTTTCCGAGCAAATCAGCCTCCAGATTGACTCGATCCCCGACCTGGCGTTCCCGCAACGCCGTAACCTCATGGGTGTGCGGGATGATCCAGATCGTGAAGCCCTTCTTCGTCACCCCGGCGACCGTCAGACTAATGCCATCAACCGCAATGGAACCCTTGAAAACAACGTATCTCAGCAGGTCTGCTGGGGCGGTAATCTCCAGAATGTGGTCTCTTCCTTGTTGTTCCCACCGACTGACCGTTCCGGTCCCGTCAATGTGACCCGTCACAAAATGGCCCCCTAATCGGTCCCCAATCGCCAAGGACCGTTCCAGGTTGACCGCCGATCCCAGCTTCACCTCGGAGAGATTGGTCCGCTCCCACGTTTCCCGGAGCAGATCGAAGTCCAGGCGGCGCGTTCCCCGTCCCTTGATTCCCACCACCGTCAGGCAACAGCCATTGACCGCGATGCTATCGCCTACGCGAACTCCCTGGGCCACCAGCTTGGTTTCCACAGTGAGGCGGATGGACGACGGGGAAGGTGTCACTGCCCGGACCAGGCCGGTTTCCTCAACAAGTCCGGTGAACATGAATTCGTTCGTCGTGCGTCAGCCGTGCGCCCAATCCCCACCCATCGCACCTCAGCAATCCAAACTCAAAAACAACCCTCTTCCCACCTCACGGCTGCGCGCCTGGGGTCGTCGCTCCGGACTTGGGTTCATCGGCCGCCTCAAAAAACCCGATGAACATTTCGTCCCACGATTGCAGGCCAAAGGTGATCTGTTTCTTCGGATCGGGATTGTTCGGATTGGCCGCCGAATTATCGAAGGCACCGGTCACCAACAACCACGAGCCAGCCGGCACTTTCCGAGGTTCCGCCAGGAGGTAGGTTAGTTGCCATCTAAAATCATACCGCGGCACATCGAGTAGCGTTTCGCGTTTGCCGTTGGGCAACAACAGCTCGTAGCGCATCCATTTCCCTCGGAAATGCATGTGCGGAGACAAACCGTAAATCGTCGCCGGCTCCCGGAAGGCATAGGTCGCATGATGCCGCGCCTCGCTCTCGCCCGGCGGGATGTCCAGGTGATATTCCGCGACCCGACGGGTCTCGGCTTCCCGAGCTTGGGGTCCCGGCCGCAGGTACAAGGCGACCTCGGTTTGATCGGTCTGCGGCGATCCCGCCGTGGTGTAGTGCAGCTCCAGGTTAAACTCGGCGCCGGCCGGGATACGTTTGCCCACCCCGTCCGGATAAGCCGCAGGAGTTGCCCCGGGTGCCCAACCAAAGACATGCACGCCATTACCCGAACCATCGTCCGGACAACCCGGCCACTTCGCATACAAGATCGCGTGGTGAACCACCCGCCGATTTCCCGGACGGATATCGATCCCCGCCAGCCAAAACTCGTTCGTCTGCGGTGACGGTAACGAAATGTGCCGATAATCCAGCACCCCAGTCGCCGGGACGGATTGAGGTTCCGGCAATCGCATCACGACATCCGGTTTCCCCAACGGCCAATCCACCAATGCAGGCAACGGTTCGGTCAGGAGGTCAGGTCCCTCGCCCCGGGGCGCCCCGGCTGCAATCCAACGCAAGAGGGTCTGGGTCTCCTCCCGGGTCAACCGATGCGCATTGTCAAAGTGTCCAAAATCAGGATTCGCATCGTAGGGCGGCATCCGCCGGGTCAATAGCACTTCCTCGATCATGCGCGCGTAGTTCTTCACCCGGCCATGCCCATCCATCGGCCAGGGTCCAATCGCCCCTTCTCGATGACACTCCGCACAATGCGTGCGCAGCACCGGCGCCACCGCGGTCGCATACGATGGGGCCATCTCGGCCTCCGCCGCTGGGGTAAAGGCGATTCGACATCCTCGCGCGGGGGTCCGTGCCTGAGTCACGGGCTGGCCCGCCAGAAATTCCTTCAGGGCCACTTCTAGAAATTTATTCTGTGGCTCCGGTCGTTCTGCTCCTTCGGTCAACTGATCATCAATGGCCCCTTGATAAACCACTTTGTGATCCTGGTTACCGATGACGACCACCTCAGCCGTCCGTTCGACTCCCAAGGAAAGCGCCACGCCTTGGCGGGGATCCGCCAGATAAATAAAGTTTTGGAGCCCCAACTCCCACGCTTCCTTGGTCGCGTCTCCCGTGGTGTCCGCCGGATAGGTGTTGATGATCCAGAAGGAAACGCCGTCGGGGCCGAACTGATCCGCCAGCGCCTTTAATTTACCGGAACTCTTTCGGGCAATCGGACAACCCACTCCGGTAAAGAACAACACCACGGCGCGACCCTCGGCCTGATACAACTCAGCGTTTCGACCCCGTAAATCGAGCAAGGCAAAGTCGGAGACCGCGCGCCCGGAGGCAGCGACTAGGTGGCACGGGAGCCAGAGTCCCAGCAGCGATAGACCCAGATTTCGGATCCAATTATTCGGAACTGAAGAGTGCATGATCGTGAATGACGAGGGGCATAATAGACACGGATGGGGAGATTTCGAGAATTGATTAGTTAAGAGTGTGTCCATGGGTTCAAACAGGTTTCCAGAATTTGAGACCAGCCGGCTTTGCCGGCGGTCCACCGACCTTTCGGCCCCAGGGTTCAAAAAAGAATGAACCCTTTGGCGACGAGCCACGTTCCACCCTTTGAAGACTCATGACGTGGCCGTTTTCCCAGACTGACGAGCAGGCGATGTGGCGGGTGCAAACCGCCGACGATCACGCGGCCTTCGCCCGGTTAGTGGAGCGTTGGGAAACGCCCATCCAACGCCTCTGCGCTCGAATGACCGGGGATCTCCATCGCGGGGAGGATTTAGCCCAGGAAGCGTTCACCCGGGTCTTCTCGCGCCGAGGCGACTTCGAGCCTTCTGGACGCTTCTCTACCTGGCTCTGGCGGATCGCGATCAACTTATGCCACGACGAACTGCGAAAGCGACACCGGCGTCGGGAAGGATCGCTCGAGGCCCCGAACGACGACGACACCCCCGGAGGCGCGGAAACGCTTGCCTCGGATTCCCTATCTCCTTCAGAAGTCGCCGAAAAACTGGAAGAAGCCGAATGGGTCCGACAGGCCTTGCAGCGTCTGCCGGAAACTCAGCGAAGTGTCGTCATCCTGCGTCATTACGAAGGTCTAAAATTTGCCGAGATCGCCGAAATTCTCGGCATTCCCGAAGGTACCGCAAAGTCCCGCATGTTCGCAGCCCTGGAGCGCTTGGCTGTCCTGCTCCGGCACCAACGCCCCGACTGACGCCACCCACCCTCTCCTTTTTGCCATGAACCATCCTGCTCCCGAAACCTGGGTCGAATTTGTGTACGACGAATTGAGCCCTCCCGCCCGAGCCGACGCCAAAGCCCATTTGAACGTCTGTCCAAAGTGTCAACAGGCCGTCAAACAACTGAGCGCTACCTTGACCCTGCTGGATCAGGACAAAGCTTCCCTAGTCGTCCCGCGGCGGCGGGCCAGCGCTCCCGCCTGGAGGCCCGTCGTGCGCTGGGCCCTCGCGGCTTCCGTGGTCTTGGCCGCAGGTTTTCTAGCGGGCCGCGCCAGTGGTCCGAGTCGGTCCGACCTGCAGCGGGAAGTAGCCACCGTTCGCCGGGAACTGCAGACGCAATTTGAAGACGAACTTCGGGCCGTCACGGCCACCACAGTTTCCGCCGCCGGTGACGAAAATCGCCGCCTCCTATGTGAATTTGCCCGCGATCTGCAAGCCGGTCGCACCGCCGATCGACGCGACCTGTTGGCGGCGCTGGACCTGCTCAATCAACGTCGCGCCCTCGATACCGAGGCGTTGCACGCCAGCCTGGTGACGTTGGCCCGCCGCACGGGAACCGGATTTCAGCAAACCGGGTCGCAGCTCAACCTGTTGGCGTCCTATCTGCCGGCCGAGCCCGTGGGCGCATCACCCCACTTTTCAACCCCCGATAAATAACCATGAAACCACGTCTATTGATCCTTCGAGAACTTGGTCTAGCGCTCACCTTGGCGACCTCCTCAGCCGCCTGGGGACAGAATCCCCCACCGCCGGCGCCATCCATTCAGGATCTCGTACTCATTGAAAACCTGAAGGTTCGCCAGCCTCCAAAACCTCCGAGCGAACCGGACAGCTTGACGACATCCACGGCGCCGCCGCGGTCCCAGGTTCGCCAGCCTCCAAAACCTCCGAGCGAACCGGAACCTCCGACCTCAGCGGATACCGTTCCCTGGCAGGGAGAACTCCGGCGGGCCCAAGCCGAGGCCACTCGCGCCATGCGGGATGTGGAACGTCAAATCGCCGGGATGCGTTTCGGCTACAGCGGTCCTCAGGCGCGTCGATTTGTGGTGATTCCCGGAACCAGTGCGACCGATGAGGCCATCACCCAAAGCCGGGACGACCTGGCCGTGATGACCACTATTCTCAACCGAGCGGCCAATCCCGAGAAAGGGCGCCGACCGGACCTCGTGAATGGATTCAACGACTGGCATGGGGGGGGCGGGCGGGACCTGGATGCCTTACTGATTGACGGGTTTGGCGCCGTTTTTTTGCTCGACGTGGATTATCCCCTAGTGGCCACTGCGGCCGAAGATGATAAACCAGCCGAACCCAAAAACACCCGGGACAACACCTGGGAAAAGACCCGCCGAGAAGTTCTGGGTCAACCAGACCTCGAAGACGATCGGGAGGCTGAGGAAGGGCCAGGTCGAGCCGAACGAATGTTCGACGCGACCCGCGTGAACGAGTTGGAACAGCGTCTGAAGGAATCCCTGCGCCATGCCGGGAATCTGCGCGGACTAACGACGGAAGATTGGATCATTGTGCAAGTAATGGGTCCCCAATCCCGCCCGGCACCTGGGCTACGGTCGGGTGCGAGGTCGGAGCGATCCCAAGTAGCCCACCCGAACCGACGCGGCGGGGGTGGCAGCTCCGTCTTGACGCTCCGTATCCGGAAGTCCGCCGTGGATCGCCTCGCCGCGGAGCCGGCTGAACTGGAGGAATTTGTCCGCGAGGTAAAGGTCAGTCGGCGGCTGGAAAAAGCATCCAGGGCCGGTCAATAACTCATCAGCACCTTACGGAAGTGGGGGAGCGCGGCGGAAAGCCAATTTCCGCCGCGTTTTTAGTTATTGGGGGCTAATTCCCCAGGTGGAGAAGTGCCCGGCATGTCGGATCAGCGCGGTGAGTTCATGAACCACATGACCGCGCCGATCAAGGCGGCGAAGATACCTCCCGCGATTAGGGCGCCGAGCAACTGCAGGCGATGCTTACGACGGTTGCTCCGGCCTTGGCCGGGGAGGAGGTAATACCGATTCTCCTCAGGATTGCGCTTTTTGCCGAACCACATGATATCCACGGTGAACTGACCGGAGGTTATGGCGGACCCCGGGCCGGTAGGCAATCCGGGACCAGCCAATGTCTCAATTCCTTTTCGTGCCGTCGGCGCAATCATCTCTCCGGCGCTGTCTCCTGGATCACTTCCCCTCCCGGCAGCGACCCGCGAAGGCCAGCAAATCGGCAAACTCCGCCAGCGACAGCCCCGCCTGCAACCCCTCTGGCATCAAGGACTGGTCGGACTGCCGACGCCCCACCACCTCGGATTTTGCAATCTGTCGCAACCGACCCGCCGAATCCCGCAGAGTCAGAAACTCGACGGATTCCCCCTTAATCAGCCCGGCCACCTCTTCACCCTCCTTCAGCTCGACGATCAACGGTTGATATCCCTCCCGTACCACCCGACTGGGCCAGAGGATGCTTTCCGCGAGTTCCCGAAGTCCGAACTGGGCGCCCATATTGCTCAGATCGGGCCCCACTTCAGCCCCGTCACCCTTCAGCCGGTGACAGCCGAGGCAATTAAGACCAGCGGGGTCGCGAAACAATCGCTCACCTCGATTCGGATCTCCTGGATTAGCCAAGGCAAACTCCAGGTAGGCCTCCGGGGTAACTACCGCCCGGCGGACTTGAAACAACGGTCCTTTCAACGCCTCGGGATCGTCCTGAAACAGGATCTGGAGTTCCGAAACCACCTCAGGCGTCAACTCGGAGACCCGGGACTCCACCAGGGGTCGCGCCGCCGTCTGAAGGCCTTTAATCGCTTGGCGACTGGCCGCGCGTTGCTCCGGACTCTTGGAACCTAGTCCGTCCAGATACGCCTCCAGCGCCGCCACCTGCGGAACGCGCGTCAGGGCCAATAATGCCTCGCTCCGAAGTTCCGGCTCCCGCCAAGCGGCCATAAGTTCGGGAATCGCCGGAGCCCCGGTCCCCGAGGCCAACGCCGCCAGTACTGCCTTACGGGTTTCCCGAGGAGAATCACGCAATAAGCGCCGCAGTTCCCGTCGGGCCGCTGCCTGGTCCATCCGGCCCAGCCCCCGAATGGCGGCCTCCGCTGAGGCTCCCCCCCGATCGGCCACCCGAGCCAACACCGGAATCGCCGCCGCCGTGTTCAGATTCGCCGCCGCCCCGACACCTTTGGACCAAACGAGCGGGTCGGAGTCGGGTAGGGCGCGTCCAAGCCATGCCACCACGGCCTTCGTCACGGCGTCACCCCCGATTTTTCCCGCCGCCTCCAAGGCAGCCGCGACCACCACCGGAGCCTCACCGTCGGGCCTCAATGCCGACACCACGAGCGCACCACTCGCCCCGTCCTGGCGTTGCCCTAAAGTTTCGATCAGCGCCGCTTTCACCGTCGGATCTGTCTCGGAATGGGCCACTGCTCGAAGGGCATCCACCACCGCCGAATCCGGCTCCGCCGCTAGACCGGCGTTCGCCGCACGCCGCACCCCAGCTACCGAATCCGTCAACGCCGTCACCAGATCATCTCGAATCTGCGCTGTACCCGCCCATTCCACCGAATGCGTCGGAGCGGGCGTCCGAAACGGATGATACGCCCACCAGCCTCCATCCCAGGCGGGGGGTTGTCGACAAGCCTCGGCCAGCAAGGTCGCCGCCGCAGTCCGAGCCAATTCCGGTTGCCGTCGATCTTGCAGGAACTCCCGCAAGGCCGCGGCCAGGCGAGGATCAAACGTGTTCTGGAGGGCAAAGCGGGCTGCTTCGGCGGCCCGTGGATTGCCCTGGGCCAGGAGATGAACAAGTTCCGGCCAGGTCGCCGGTTGCCCCCGCCCCAAACGATTCAAAGCCGTGAAGGCCGCGTACCGCGTCCAGGTATTTTCGTCCGTCAACGATTCCGCCAAAGGCCCCAGAGCGGCGATGCTGCCGATTCGTCCCAAGGCCGTGGCGGCCCGGAACCGCAACACCGCCGAAGGACTCCGGAGTTGCTTCACAAGCCCCAGCACGGCCCCCTCCTCGCGAGCTTCACCCGCCCAGCGGCTGGCCTGCCCCGCCACCCTTAAGTCGGGATCCCCGATCAACCGCAGCAAGGCCTTCCGGATCGGGAGGGTCTCGGCTCGGCTCGGGACCGCTGCCAGCGCCCAGAGGGCATGAATCCGCGCCAGTGACGCTGCGGTCCGATCCATCGCCACGGCCAGCACTTGCCCGGCTGACTGTCCCGGGGCCGCCGCCCGCTCGCCGAGGCGTCGTTGCGCGCAGAGGCGGACGTCTTTCGAAGGATGTCCCAGACCGGTGATCAATTGCTCATTCGAGGCCGTGAAGGACTTCCCGGTCGCCGCCGGCACATACCACGCCGGGAATGGCGTGGGCCGTTCCGAGCCGGTCCAGGTGAGACGCCAGAGCCGTCCGGCGATCGCGTTCGTGTCTTTCACGTCGCGATGTTGCCAATCACCAATCAACAACGACCGGCCGTCCGGGCTAAAGGTGAGTCCCACGGGCCGAAAATCCTCCGGCGGGTTGGTGAACAGGGATTCCACATCCCCGATTCCCGCGATTCCGCGGACCGGTCCCGCCGGACCCTCCACGGCAAAGGTCCCACCTACCGGTTGCAGCGGTACGCGCAGGACAGTTCGTTTACCAAAATCAGCCAGAAACAAATTTCCCCGCCAGGGTTCAGGCAGGGCATCGTTGAGGGCTCCAGCCATCCCAGTCGCCGCGCCTGCTCCCAGATCGGCAAAGCACCATAACGTGTCGGGCTGACGTGGAATGAAGTCATGAGGGTAGCCGTAGTACCCGCCGTCGACCATCTGCGTTACCCGCCCCATCCACTCATGCTCATCGGTATTGTCGTAGGTAAAGACATTGTCCTCCGCATCTAACACCACATCCAGGATGTTCCGTACCCCGGTGCTAAACGCTTCAAGTTCAGTGCCGTCGGGCCGCATCCGAAAGATTCCACCCCCGAAGAAGTCGAAGCGCTTTCCGTCCCGACCCACCGCTCCGAACAGACCTTTGTCACCCGTCGCGACATAGAAGCGGCCATCCAGCCCGAGTCGAAAATTGGCCGGCACATGATCGTTCCAACCGAGGGCATGCCAGTTGGGATTGGTGTTCCGCACCAAATCGACCCGATTGGTTCCAAACTCACCCGCATCCTCCCAGGCACTGAAAAAAGGGTTGTGCAGCACGTACAATCGGCCCTCCAGATACTGAAGCCCAAAGGCCGCATAGATCCGGTCCAGGAACACCGTTCGACGTCCGTCCGGGTGGAAGCAGAGAATCCGGCCCTCAGCCACATCGGCCCGTTCCGTTCGGATATCCATGGGATCCTCCGCCACGAAAATCCGACCATCTGGCGCGCACGCGATCGCCCCCGGATGCAGGACTTGCGGGGCCTGGGCGACCAATTCCAGGCGCCAGCCCGCGGGCGGGACCGGTTGACTAGACGCGGCATCGGCGGCCCCCAGTCGGCTGGCGACCAAAATCATCCAACATCCTAGCAGAAATCGACGGCTCATGGGACGGCGAGAGACCCTCCGGCAAAGCCGTCCGAGTGCAACGGCGAAGTGTGCTGTGTTGCGGCCGATTCCCAGAAGAGCAACGGAGAAAGCGTGTCCTTCGCTCCGCGATCTAAGTCAAAGTAAACGGACTACCTTGGACCGACCGCTTTCTCATTCCCCGTCACCGCGTCATCGGCCAACCGGCTTCACCCAAGGCCCGAAACCCACCCGCGAGGGACCAGACGTTGGTGTAGCCCATCTTCTGCGCTGCCTCCGCCGCTAGCGCACTGCGGAAACCACCCCCGCAATAGAGAATCAGTTCGGCCGCCTGATCGGGATAGGTCGCTTCCAAATCCCGTTCAAGGACTCCCTTGCCCAGATGGACAGCTCCTTCCGCGTGACTCGCCGTCCATTCCAAATCCTCACGCACATCGATGAGCACGGCGCCCGGATTGGAGGCCAACCGCGCGCGGGTTTGTTCCACCGTGACTTCGCGAATACGGGATTTAGCGTCCTCGACGAGCTTCAGAAATCCGGGAGCATGTTTCATCAGCGCGAGCTTCGCTTGCCGGGGAAAGCCCGCCAAGCCAGCTTCCCACGCCATGGATGTGGTCAATCTCGATCAGGTACCCGCCTTCGAAACCAAAGACGGCTCGGAAATTCGCGAACTGCTTGCCCATCGGAATTCCGGCGTGCGGAATCAGAGCCTCGCCGAAGCGCGCCTGAACCCGGGCCAGAACACCACCGAACATTACCACGTTCGCACCGAGGAGATTTACTACATCACCCATGGCAGTGGACGGATGCGCATTGAAGGTGAGTTGCAGGACGTTCGTGCCGGCGACGCGGTCGCCATTCCGCCCGGCCGGAAACACAAACTTTGGAATACCGGCCCGGAACCACTCCGCCTCTTGTGCTGCTGCGCGCCGGCCTACGAGCATAGCGACACGATCATGACCGAATGATCGGCGAATCACCCAAAAACCGAGCAACTCTCACGTCTCCCGACCCCTTTCCGAACGAATCTCCTATGCGTCCCAAAACCATCCGCTTGTTTATTAAGCCAGGCTGTCCGTGGTGTGATGAAGCCATTGAGTGGCTCGACCGCCGTGGAATCGTGTACGAAACGCTCGACGTCATCCGCAACCCAGAAGCCCGCCAGGAAATGCGCGATCTGACCGACCAGACCCGCGCTCCCTCCCTCGACGTGGACGGCCATATCCTGGCTGATTTCGGCGCCGACGAACTGGAGATCTGGTGGAAACGGATGAAGTTCGAACCGGTATCCTAGTCCAGGAATTCATCGGCTGGATCGAAGGCCGGTACGGGCACGTTCAACAGGCGCAACGTTCCCACGGCGCGGTGCCTCACCCCCGGCGGAATGTAAATGGCAGTGAGTGGCTTCACTGGGAACAACTCCCCGTCGAGTTCAATGAATCCTTCGCCTTCGAGCACGATATAGATTTCCGTCGTGCGCCGATGATGGTGTAGGGCCGCGTCTTGACGAATCTCGACCAAATGAGCGGAGGCCACCGCCCCCTCCTGGTCGCCAAAGGCCCGGCGGGTCGTCCCACAGGGACACGCTTGCGCCGGTAAGGCATCGAACTGGACGAGGCGGGCTTGCATCGCCTTGAGCCTGTCTGGAACCGCCGATCACTACAGGCAAAATCGCCCATGGAGTCGGTCCTGTTCTGCCCCTCAACCCGCCGCAACGCAGCGACTCTACCGGTGCCGATACGAACGAATCTTGGCGGGGAATCCTCCCGCGCGTTGACGCCCGGGAGGACCACCCTATTTTCGTGATCCGATGGCCCGGGCTCCCCAACGCATTTCTTCTCCTCCCAAACCGGTTTACGGCACGCCGCACTGCATCCGCCTGCGCCATGTCCGCCAGAACAACCTCAAGGGCTTCGACCTCGACCTACCCCTCGGCAAACTGATCGTGATCACCGGCCTGAGCGGCTCGGGCAAGAGTTCACTCGCTTTCGAAACCCTCTACGCCGAGGGCCAACGCCGCTACATCGAGACCTTCACTCCGTATGCCCGGCAATTCTTTGACCGGATGGACAAGCCGGCCGTCGATCGCATCGAGAACATCCCGCCCGCCATCGCGATCGAACAGCGCAACGCCGTACGTAGCTCCCGCAGCACGGTGGGGACCATGACCGAAATTTGCGATTACCTGAAGGTCATCTGGCCGTATTGGGCCACCCGACACTGTCGGCAATGCGGAAAATCGGTGCGCCGGGAACCGCCCCAGGTCGTCTGGGAACAAACCCTCGCCGAACACCAGAAGTCCGGCAGCAGCGCCGAAGTGTTGCTGACGTTCGACCTTCCCCTGACCGAAAAACTCCCACTCGCCGAACAGTTGAATCTACTGGGTCAGCAGGGATTCCGCCGCCTCTTAGTGGGGACCGACGTCGTGCGGCTCGAAGACGCCTTAGCGCGCCTGCCCGCGGGGACCGCCGGTCTGACAATCGTAGCTGACCGCGTCCGGATAATTCCCGAAAACCGGTCCCGCTTCGTCGATGCCAGCGAACAGTCCTATCACTTCGGCCGAGGCATCCTGACGGTGCGCGACCTCCCCGCCTCAACAGCCTCCATTCCACGGAAGTACTCGGTGGGTTTCCACTGCGCAGCCTGCGACCTCGCCTATCCGGATCCGATCCCCGCCTTGTTTAGCTTCAACAATCCCGTGGGTGCCTGCCCCACGTGCAAAGGATTTGGCCGGGTGATTTCAATTGATCCAGATCTCGCCCTCCCCGACCACTCCAAGACGATCGCCGAAGGGGTGGTCAAGCCCTGGCAATCGGGCACCAGCGCCGAGTGTCAGGCCGACATGCTCCGTTCTGCCCGGCGCCAGGGAATCCCGCTCAATGTTCCCTTTCATGAGTTGTCCGCCGAACATCAGCGCTGGGTGATGGAGGGCGAACCCGGACACGATCCCAGCGAGCCGGAACATTCCTGGCCGAACTCCTGGTACGGCGTAAAGGGCTATTTCCGTTGGCTCGAAAGCAAGTCGTACAAGATGCACGTGCGGGTTCTGCTGTCGCGTTACCGCAGCTACCGAAGCTGTCCCGACTGCGGCGGTCGCCGTTTCAATCCGGATTCACTCCTCTACCGACTCGCCCCAAATCCGCCGCCCAACAACCGCCAAGCCGCTTTCAACAGCCCGGCGTCACTCAGCTTGGCTGATTTCTACGCGCTACCGATCCGGGACGCCCTTCACTTGGTCGAACACTTCACCCAAGGCCACCGTTCCGGGACTGATCCGCTCGCGGTCGCCTTGAATGAGGTCCGCACTCGGCTGGGCTATCTCGATGAAGTCGGCCTCGGATACCTCACTCTGGATCGAGCCACCCGCACGTTGTCCGGTGGCGAAACTGAACGGGTGAGCCTAACCACCTGCCTCGGTTCGCGCCTGACACATACGCTGTTCGTGCTGGACGAACCCAGTGTCGGCTTACATCCCCGCGACACGGATCGGCTCATTCGCATCCTCCATAGTCTGCGGGACGCCGGAAATACCGTCGTGGTGGTGGAGCACGAATCCAGCGTCATGCGAGCGGCCGATCAACTCGTGGATCTCGGACCGGGCCATGGTGCATCGGGGGGGCACTTAATCTTTCAAGGCGCGCCGGCCGACTTGGAAAAAGCCGGTCGATCGCTGACGGCGGACTACCTGACGGGGCGAAAGCAAATTCCAGTCCCCAAGCGACGACCCGTGATCATTACCTCGAAAGGACTCGCCCCTTCCTCGGAAGTCAGCTTCGCCGCTGAACCGGCGCCGCCCTATCGTGCCCCCTCGCGAACAGAAACCTTACGTCGCCTGGATCCGCGGTTACGGACGGGCGCCGAATTACTGAGCCCTCGTCCCCTGGTTCTCCACCCCTCCGGAGCAGCCGGCACGCTGCGACTGAGTGGGGCGGCCTCGCACAACCTGCGCAATCTGACGGTGGAGATTCCGCTCGGTCGGCTCGTTTGCCTGACAGGGGTCAGCGGCTCCGGGAAAACCACGCTAGTCCGAGAAGTCTTGTTACCCCTCTTGCAGCAAAAACTTTCGGGGCAAGACGACGCGCTTTCCTCCGCGCTCGATGAAGAGGTGGATGGCGAGTTTCGTTCCGCCGCTCAGGCAGGATTGGCGAAGGCCGAACTGAGCGGCGCGGAATCCCTCGAGGCGGTCGTCCTCGTGGATCAAGCGCCCATCGGCCGCACCCCCCGATCCAATCCGGCCGTATACATCGGTGCCTTTGACGACATTCGGGATTTGTTCGCCGCCAGTCCGGAAGCTCGGGAACGGGGTTATACGGCGGGCGCCTTCAGCTTCAATTCCAGCCAAGGACAGTGCGAACGGTGTCGCGGCGCCGGGTTTGAAAAGATTGAAATGCAGTTCCTGAGTGACGTGTTCGTCCGGTGTCCTGCCTGCCAGGGACGAAGGTATCGGGAACACATTCTGGAAGTGAAATTGCACCGACCAACCGGGACCCCAAGCTCCCGGCGCACGCCCGCCAGTCCATTCCGCCTCGAGACCGTTTCCATCGCCGACTTACTGGAGGCGCCGGTGGAAGAGGCGCGGGAGTTTTTAGCCGCGTTCACCACCTCCAAGCCCGGTCTTCGCGCCGCCGCCAAGCTGCAACTCCTGTGCGACGTTGGCTTGGGCTACCTGCGGCTCGGACAACCCGTCAACACCCTCAGTGGCGGCGAAAGCCAACGTTTGAAATTGGTCAGCCACCTGGCCGACTCCGCGGCTTCCGGGGCGGCCTTGAAAACCACCGTGCCCGGGAAAGCGACCCTCTTTCTGTTCGACGAACCCACGACCGGATTGCATTTCGACGACGTCCGCGTGTTGCTCAACGTGTTTCAGCGTCTGGTAGACGCCGGCCATTCGGTGCTCGTAATCGAGCACAACCTCGACGTGATCAAGTGCGCCGACTGGGTGCTGGATTTAGGACCAGATGCCGGTGATCGGGGCGGTGAATTGGTAGTCGCCGGCACGCCGGAACAGGTCGCGGCCGTTGAAGCCAGTCACACGGGTCAATTCCTGCGCAGCGTCGGAATCCGGTAGCGCCGTACCGCAGGTTTTCCAAACGGCCTCCCCGCGCCTCCAAGCATAGACCAAGCACGCCTGAGGATCATCTCGGGTCAGGTCGGGTCTCTCAATGCGGTCCAGGCGCTTCACCCGGTCCGGGCACGGCGTACCATCCCGATTCAAGACTCTCCGAATCACCGCGGCAACGACGCCGTGCCCTTGGGTTCGGCCACGCAGTAGAGTGCCGCTCGGGTGCGTAGAAAAATCTCTCCGTTTGAAAGTGCCAACGTTGAATTGGAGGGTTCCCCGATCGAATTGTTGGCCATCAGTTCAAACTTGGGCGAAGCGCGGAGAACCAGGGTGTCGCCCGACTGGTTAACCACATAAAGTCGGTCTCCCGAGCGCACCATTGAGGTCCACGTCTGACCATTGGCTCCAGACGTCGGCAGGCGTTCTTCCCAGACGAGTTTGCCCGTCGCGAGTTCGAAACATTGGCCAAAGCCATCCGTTGAGCTCTGATAAATGTAGTCGTCTACTACCAGGGGAGAGCCGATCGTGTGTTTCTTCAGCCGGCGCTCATAGAACAGACGTTCTGAGGTACGGTCGCCTTGACCGCCCGGCTTAATGAAAATCGCACTACCAAAGAACCCTCCGAACATCACCAAGGTTCCCTGACCGAACGTGGGCGAACTGTACACGAGCGGATTGGCACCCTCGACTGACCACAATTGTTTTCCCGACGCGGGCGCAAAGGCTCGCAGTTGATTGACCACGGGAAGAATAATTTCGTCCTGCGTTCCTGCGCGGACCACCAGCGGCGTGCTGAAGGTTCCGATCATGCCATCGCTTTTACCGGCAAAGCCGTCCCAACGTACCGGCGGATGTTCTTCCTTCAGCGGGACGTTCCATTGAACTTTGCCGGTCCGCTTGTCGAGGGCGTACAGCGTCGAGAATTCACCCGGACCGTGATATACGATGACCTGGTCCCCATGGATAACCGGGGAGGAACCCTGGCCCCATCCATGAACCTGTTTTCCCAGATCCGTCCGCCACACTTCCCGACCGGAGAAATCGTAGGCCACCACTCCCGCCGAGGCGAAACTGGCGACTACCCGCTCGCCATCGGTGACGGGTGAGGCTGAACAATGGGGGTTGGTCTTGTGTCGCGGATCGGCCTGATCGTAGGTGACCCCGTTCTGCCAAAGCTTCTTTCCGGTCGTGCGGTCGAAGGCGATCACAGTGCGTTCTTTGCCATCAACCAGCGCCTGCGTCAGGAAGACGGTGTCACCCCACACGATCGGCGAAGAGTTTCCTTCCTCCGGCAGGGCCGTCCGCCATTTCACATTCTTCTCCCGACTCCACGTGAGTGGGAATTTGGTTTCCGGCGTGGTGCCGTCCTGATTCGGGCCGCGCCAGGAGGGCCAGTCGGCCCCAATCGCCGTCCACGTCCAGGCCAACGCACCCAGCAGAATGAGCGAGGAGTACTTCATGAGTGAACTCAAGCGCGGAAGGCACCCGACGTCGAGACCAGATGTAACGCGTCCCGATTTGGCGTGGTAACGGGGCCGCTTCAGTGGCGGTTTGTTTCGTGGAGCCTGCTCCGAGGGATACGAGGTAATGCAGCAGCTGACGGGTGGCGAGGTGGGGACGGTGTGAACCCTGCAGGGGCAGCGAGCGGACCGAGTCGCCACGAAGGGGTTCACACCGTCCGCACAGTCCGTTCCGGGTTGCGCTGGAGGCTGGAGGCGCCTTGGCTTCGGCAATGTTTCCCGGCCAGAACAGACTGTAGATCGGTCATCCGTGAACATCCAAGGCGAGTCCCACCACCATCTGACGCAGGTCGGGTCGATAAATTTTGCTAAAGCCTTGCTGGCCCAGAAACCCCCTCCCTGGCCCTCGAAATCGATTGATGTGCTACCCAAAAACCCCAGGTTCACCGTATCAATTTCTCGTCATTGCTCCCGCAGACTACCTCGATTGGGAAGATTCAAACCAGCGCCTCCGGATTAAACACAGTTTCAAGAGGTGTTACCACGCGTGGACATTTAAAGATTTCTCTCCTCAAAGAGCCGTCTGAACGATTTGATTTGCCCGTCATGCCCGATTCACCTCCCGAGATTGAATTCAAAATCTGGGCCGACGACGATGTCGTCTACGGCCCAGTTACTCTTAACACGCTTATCCAATGGGTCTGGGACCAGCGAGTCCTTTCTACTACTTGGGTACACATCGGTGATCAGGACATGTGGTCCAAAGCCGGAGACTTGCCAGCACTAAAGAACGCGTTCGCAGAAAGAAGTGAAGCGAAACCAGCTCCAACGGTTGGTGATCCACCCCCCCTCGCTTCTGGTCTTCGTCCTGGAATGTTACGAAGAGTCAAAGCCTTGGCGACGATGAACGACCAACAACTCGGTCGCTTTGTGCAAATTATGGAAGTCGTCAAGTTCGACGCTTACAAAGTTTTGGTTCAGCAAGGAACAACAGGAGATGCAATGTATGCAGTCCTCGACGGCGAAGTCCGAGCAAGGATCATGACAGGAGGCAAGGAAACGGAACTCGCGCGATTCGGCCCAGGAGACATTTTCGGTGAAATGAGCCTGTTTGACGGGGGACCAAGATCGGCAGATATCGTGTCCAATAATCCTTCTACCTTACTAAAGATTTCGGCGGAGCGTTTTGATAAGTTATGTCGGGAACAACCGGACTTAGCAAATCCTCTACTCTTCGAATTAGCTAAAAGTTTAGCCAAAAGAATTCGAGCAGACGATAAAAAAATTGCGGATGTTTATCGACTTGCCCGAGTGGGGGACTTGGAGTGAGCCATTAAGACGTTTAATTTCCTATATAAGTTTCACCAATCGACAAAAAAGCCCGCTTATAAGCGGGCTGGATTTTATTTTGATCTAAGTGGGCAAGCCTAGGAAGCAGTATTTGGTTTGGTTTCCCCAGTTATACTGACAGGCCGTTCTACCCATTCTAATATTGCAGTTTGTGCCGCATCTCCTGTCCGTTGACCTAACTTAATAATTCGAGTGTAACCACCCGGACGGCTTTTGAAAATGGGCGCTATGAGGTCGCAGAGCAGATGAACGACGTCGTTCTCCGCTTTCCACTTCTCACGCAAAATCTTACCCTTAACAGTCGGTGTGCCTGGAAAATGACTCCGAGGTTGTTGGCGTAGTCTTGCGGCGGCAAGTCGACGAAAATGAACACTTTTAGCAACAGCCATTGCTTTTGTCTTATCATCTGCAGCATTAGATGCAGCAAGCAAAGCGGATTGGGCGTTTTTTCCTAGTGTAACTAATTTTTCGGCTACTGGACGGGCAGCCTGCGCTTTGGAAAGGGTTGTGGTCACCCGCTGATGCTTGATTAGGCTACATACAAGATTAGCCAGCATTGCATTACGATGATCACCCTTACGACCGAGTTTATTATTTCGCTTAAGATGGCGCATTAAGTTGAACTTTAAATGTTACGAGGTTCGACCGGAGGCACATCAGCTAACAGGGATGGGTCGATATTCATTCCCAAAGCAAGACCGAGGGCAGAGAGTTTCTCCTTAATCTCATTCAACGACTTCTTACCGAAATTTCTGTATTTAAGCATTTCCTGCTCAGTCTTTAAAGCAAGTTGACCAACAGTTGTGATGTTTGCGTTGTTGAGACAATTAGCTGCCCGAACACTCAATTCGATTTCATTGACAGACATGTTCAAGAGTTTCTTAAGCTTGGCCTTTTCATCATCGACCGGCTTCTGCTCCTCTTCAAATTCAATGGCGTTCTTATCGTAACCCACAAAAACATCTAGATGGTGCTGGAGAATCGCAGAAGCTTGTGTCAGCGCATCGTCTGGTGAAAGGCGGCCGTCAGTCCAAATATCGAGAATTAGTTTATCGTAGTCAGTCTTTTGACCGACACGAGCTTGTTCAATATTGTATCGAACTCGTGTAACAGGCGAAAATAGGGAATCAATCGCTATAACACCAATAGCCTGATCCACCTTTTTGTTTTCGTCACCAGGGCAAAAACCGCGCCCAACCTTGACCTCCAGTTCCATCTCAAATTTCTTCTTACGGTCCAGAGTGCAGATAGGTTGATTGGGATTTACAATCTCCATCCCTTGGTTCAATTGAATATCACCTGCAGTGATCGTACCTTCTTTGTTAACGGTAAGCAAAAGGGTTTGCGTTTCCCGATTGTGACTTCTAAATTTGACCTTTTTTAGATTTAGAACTATGTCCGTCACATCTTCCACAACACCATCAACGGTTGTGAATTCATGCATTGCCCCGTCGATTTTCAGGGAGGTAATAGCAGCCCCTTCCAATGAACTAAGAAGCACACGCCTGAGAGAATTGCCTATGGTATGACCATAGCCTGTTTCGAACGGTTCTGCGATGAAACGGGAATATGTATCACTCGCACCAACCTCATCTTTGACGAGGCGCTTAGGCAATTCAAATCTACCAAGACGAACAGGCATATAAAAAAAAGTGCAATTTTAATCTGAAACTGGAACGTAAGTTTCTAACAATCCTTGTTTCCGTGTAATTGCATTCTATTAAGTGTTAAACAAAAAATATTACCGAGAGTAAAACTCTACTATGGCCTGCTCGTTAGCGATTGGGTTAATCTCATCACGGGCAGGAATTCGAAGAAACTTGAGCCTCAAATGATCACGATCCAAGGATACCCAATCAGGTACACTGCGGGAAGTTGAGCCTTCCAAACTTTTGTTGGCCAACTGCTTACTAACAATATGATCCTTAACCTCGATCAAGTCGTTAACTTTAACCAAGTAACTGGCAACGCTTACCTTCCGACCGTTGACCTTTACATGCCCATGACAAATAAGCTGACGTGCCTGAGGACGAGTAACCCCGAAACCTGCATGGAAAACTAGGCTATCCAATCTACTTTCGAGTAGTTGAAGCATTTTTTCACCTGTCACACCGCGCATTCGCAAAGCTTTTTCATACACATTACGAAACTGGCGCTCCTGCAGCCCGTAAAAATAACGCAATTTTTGCTTTTCCATTAACCCAATTGCGTAATCACTAAATTTCCGTCGGAATTTAGGTCCGTGTACGCCGGGCGGATAATTACGACGTTCCAGATATTTGGATGCGCCGAAAATGGGAACACCAAAACGGCGGCTTACGCGAGTGCGGGGACCGGTATAACGTGCCATAGTACGGGAGGAAAACTAAATTAAACTCGGCGCTTTTTGCGGGGGCGACAACCATTATGAGGTATCGGTGTAATGTCTTTGATCACTGTGATGTCCAAACCAACTGCCTGCAGCGCTCTAATTGCTGATTCACGACCGGAACCGGGTCCGTTTACGCGAACCTCAACTTCTCGGAGTCCATGCGCCATCGCCTGGCGTGCTGCATCCTGCGCAGCCTGCTGCGCAGCAAATGCTGTGCTTTTTCGGGAACCCTTAAAGCCGACCCTTCCAGCGGTACTCCAACCAATGGAGTTACCTTGAGCGTCAGTTATGGTGACGACAGTGTTGTTAAAGGTTGCAACGATGTTGGCTATACCAAACGGTACATTTTTGGAACCTTTAGCACGAATAATCTTTGCAGGCTTTAACTCCTCCCCAAGAAGTTCAGCCGCGGTAGGAGCGGAAGGGCCAGCCGCTACGGCAGTTGCCAATGACTCACTATTTATGTCGGGTTGTGGGCTCTTTTTTGTTTTGGTTTCTTCAGCCATATACTTGTCTTGGTGTCTTAATGAATTCCTGTTTTGGCATTAGGATTACGTTGGACACCAACAGTCTTACGCGGCCCTTTACGAGTACGTGAATTTGTCTGGGTCCGTTGACCGCGAACAGGAAGACTTCTTAAGTGTCGTTGTCCGCGGTAAGATTTAATTGCTTGGAGTCTTTTCAAATTCATTCCAAGCTCTCTGCGCAGATCACCCTCTATAACATACTTCCCTTCCTGAATCGCGTTAACGATTTGAGAAAGTTGTTGTTCACTCAATTCCTTGGCCCGTACAGCTCGATCCACTTTGGCCTGTGCCAAAACTAGAATCGAATTAGTGGGCCCAAGGCCGTAAATGTATCGAAGAGCAATATCGATGCGCTTCTCCCCGGGAATATCTACACCCAAAATGCGTGGCATACCTGTGCTTGTTTGTCAGCCTTGTCGTTGCTTGTGGCGCGGATTTGAGCAAATCACGCGAATGACGCCTCTGCGCCGAACCACTTTGCAATTTTCGCAAAGCTTTTTCACTGATGCTCGAACTTTCATTTTCGAAAAGGAGGTTAACTTTACTGAAATCGGCCGCTTAGTAAAGCGGCGTCATGCCATCTCTCGTTAAAATTTCCGCTTCATTGTCCGTGATGAGCACGGAGTGCTCAAAATGCGCAGATAGCTTTCTATCTTTAGTAATTACAGTCCATTGGTCACCGAGGAGTTCAATTCCCGGTCCCCCAGCATTCACCATAGGTTCAATGGCAATAACCAACCCAGGCACCAACTGAACCGCATGACGATGGTCCACGTAGTTGGGTATCTGAGGTTCTTCGTGAACCGATCGGCCAACCCCATGTCCAACAAATTCACGTACTATGCTGAATCCATTTGATTCAACGTATTCCTGAATAGCACGGGATATATCGGTTACACGATTTCCAGGCCTTGCCTGGGCAATTCCTAAATACAGAGCATCAGTTGTTACATGCATCAATTTAGCGGCTAAAGGGCTACAACCACCCGCAGGAAGTGACATCGCCACATCACCTACGAAGCCGTTAAAACGGACACCAACGTCAATTTTCACCAAATCTCCGAACTGAATTCGTCGAGTAGTTGCTATCCCATGAACAACACCTTCATTAATAGAAATGCAACAATTGCGAGGGAACCCACGATAACCTAAAAAAGCGCTTGTTCCACCTCGATCAACGATTAGCTGTCCGACAATCTCGTCTAATTTGATTGTTGTGAGTCCAGGTTGGACAATTGAGCAAATCTCCCGAAGGACTTCGGCAGCAATTTTACAAGCTGCCCTAATTGCCCTGATTTCTTCGACAGATTTTGTTTTAAGTCCAGCCACCACTAGGTACTTTTTAGTTTTTTAGACGTATTGACTAGAATGACTCATTAGCAATCTACCCCACGGTTCTAGACACGACCGCGAACTCTTCCCTTCTTCAAAAAGCCATCATAATGTCTCATCAAGAGAAATGATTCCATTTGCCGCATTGTATCCAATAAAACACCCACAGTGATTAACATGGAAGTACCACCAAAAAATTGAGTGATCGAATAATCAAGTTTAAGAAATCTAGTCATCAAAGTTGGGATCAAGGCAATGATGACCAAAAAAATTGCACCGGCGAAAGTTATTCTATTCATCGTCTTATGAAGTGCATCAGCAGTAGCCTGACCAGGGCGCACACCTGGTATATACCCCCCATACTTCTTTAGGTCATCGGCAACCTGGAGTTCATTAAATTGTGTCGCCACCCAAAAATATGAGAAGAACATTATCATTAATGCTTCTGCCAAAAAATAGAACCAGCTAGAATAACTAAAAAGACCTCCAAGTTTTAAGAAAAATGATATGTCGTAAACTTGACCGATTTTTTGAAAAAGCATGCCCGGGAGCATTAAGATAGCTTGCGCAAATATGACAGGCATAACACCTGTGTAATTAACTTTTAAGGGTATGTAGGACGTGCCACCGGAATAAACCTTTCGACCAACTGCTCTTTGGGCGTATTGAACAGGAATTTTACGTTGTCCTTGAGTTATAAGAACGACACTGGCAACAACAGCAATTAATAATAGTATGAGAAAAATTCCATACATCCAATTAGCGGCTTGGGGCATCCCAGCAGCAGGAAAAAATTTGAGAAACAGTTCCTTAACGGCGATAGGGAGGCGTGACAAAATCCCAACCATTATAATCAAAGAAACACCATTTCCGACACCCCTTTCAGTTATTTGTTCCCCGAGCCACATTAAAAGAAGCGTGCCTGTCGTAAGAATTATGGTTGTTTGTATTCGGTAAATCCAAAGATTTTCAACCATTACTAATTTGCCTGTAAAGCCAGGGAAAGTAGCTTCTGGATTCTGCCAACCCAATGCCATGACGAATCCTTGTCCAAGACAGAGTAAGACAGTTAGATATCGTCCATATGCAATGATTTTGGCGCGGCCACCCTCCTCCCGAACAAGCTTATTTAATGCAGGAATAACAGCTGTAAGAAGTTGTATTATAATTGTAGCACTAATGTAGGGCATTATCCCTAGCGCACCAACTGCACAACGCTCAATAGCCCCGCCAGTAAAAAGACTATAAAGAGCAACAACGGAGTTCCCTGCGACGTTTTGCTCCGCAATTTTCTGAAAATAAGCGGCAAGTTCAGCGCCGTTTAGCCCTGGAACGGGTGTCATTGCTACCAACCGAGCGACAACCAACACTAAGGCGGTAAACAGAATCCTTGACCGCAGTTCAGGTATCTTTAGACAATTGCTGAATGTCTTGAAAAGCTGACGCAACATTTGTTGTACCTCGATAAGCTCAAAGTAGTACTACTGCCGTACCACCTAATTTCTCAATTGCTGCTTTAGCCGTAGCACTAAAGGCGGATGCCTTAACAAATAACCTTCTTTTAAGTTCACCAGAACCGAGGATTTTGATCCCACTAGATAACCCATTAGCCAACCCAACTCTGCGAAAAACGGAGGCATCAACAGTATCACCATCAGAAAACTGATTAAGTGATAAAATGTTTATAGGAAGGTATTGGGTCTTAAAACGCTTATTGTTAAAACCCCGTTTGGGAAGCCGGCGAATAAGTGGCATCTGCCCACCTTCAAAGCCAATCCTAATTGAACTACCAGATCGGGCGGATTGACCCTTTCCACCACGGCCGGATGTTTTCCCATGTCCACTGGATTCACCAGAGCCAAGGCGTTTTCGACGATGCTTTGCCCCAGGTCGGGGTTTAAGAGTATGTAACCTCATAAAATTTAGCCTACAGCATTTAGCCGGGTGTCTATTCCACGGGCACGTAGTATGTCTTCCCGCCGCCGCAGTTGTACCAGTGCCCCAAGCGTGGCTTTTGCGACATTTGCGGGATTTTTTGAGCCGAGTGATTTAGACAATACATCCCGTAAGCCAACAGACTCCACAACAGCTCTAACTGTTTTACCACAGATCAGACCGGTTCCAGGACTTGCAGGCCTCAGCAGTACGCGTGCACCGTCGAATTCAGCAAGCACTTCATGGGGTATAGTTTTGTCTTTCAGAGCGATGGAAAGTAGATTGCTCTTGGCATTCTCCCCGCCCTTTCTGATTGCGTCACTTACTTCATTTCCCTTGCCTAAACCAAGACCAACTCGCCCTTGCTTGTCTCCAACGACAACTAGGGCACTAAAACTAAACCTGCGTCCGCCCTTAACTACTTTAGCTGATCTATTGATGAAAATCGTCTTCTCCACGAAACCGGAATCTCGGTCACCGTCATGCTCTTGAGGACGTCTCCTACCGCGGGGCCCCCGATCGCCTCGGTGGTCGCTCCGGCCACGGTCTGGACGTTGAGGGTAAGAAACCGAAGGAGAAGGCCCATGAGCTCCTACTGGATTTTGCGGTTTTATTTCTTCAGCCACAATAATTCCTTTGCAGATTTTAAAACTTCAGCCCGGCCTCGCGAGCAGCATCGGCAAGTGCTTTTACCTTGCCGTGATAACGAGCTCCGCTTCGATCGAAAACAACTTGGCTGATACCAACTGCCTTTGCTGCGTGGGCCGCTCGGCTCCCAGTCATGATAGCGTTCCGCGCATTGGCGCCTAGGATTTCCTTTGAAGCAGATTTGTCTAGTGTACCGGCCGAGGCGAGAGTCCTACCTGTTGTGTCATCCACGAATTGGACGTAGATGTGCGTTCCCGTAAATTTAACACTCATCCTGGGACGAATGGCTGTACCGGATACTTTTTTCCGTAGGCGCCATTGGCGGAGTTGCAGTCGTCGATTTTTTTCCTGAGATCTCATTATATCAGCAAATGTTTTGGTCAGTAACTTTATATACTACTGAACCGTCTTACCTTCCTTACGTACAACTTTCTCACCAGCATAACGAACCCCCTTACCTTTATAAGGTTCAGGTGGATAGAAACTCCGTATTTCGGAGGCAACCCTTCCAACAGTCTCCTTGTCGGCACCCTCGATTGCTACCTTCGTATTTTCATCGACGACAACTTTAATTCCGTCTGGTATTGGGTAAAGGATTGCATGGCTAAATCCTAGTGATAGATTTACTACTCTGTTTTGGACGGTTGCTTTAAAACCTACGCCTTGGATTTCAAGCTTTTTAATGAATCCGTCCTTAACACCAATCACCATATTGTTAACTAGTGAGCGGGCGAGACCGTGCATTGCCCTTGCCTCAGCTGTTTCGGATTGCCGCGAAACACGAATAACGGTTCCGTCGAGCGACGCAAAGGTTAAGCGAGGCAATAGTAGCTCCAGGTTTCCTTTCGGACCTTTAGCGTAAACACGATTACCAGCAATTGACACGTTCACGCCGCCTGGTATTAAAACTGGTGATTTTCCGATTCTCGACATAATAAACAAATTTCGGTGTACTACCAGACGTAACAGATCAGCTCACCACCGATGTTTTGCTTCCGAGCTTCGGTGCCTGACATTACCCCTTTCGGTGTAGAAAGAATTGCAACCCCCATACCACCCAATACACGTGGCACATCAGCAGATCCAACATAGCGGCGCAAGCCAGGGGTGCTAATTTGCCGCAAACCTGTAATTACAGTCCGACGGTTTTGATAACGTAGGCATACTTTTATAGTTTTGATTTTTTCTCCCTCGACATTGACACCGTTAACATAGCCTTCAGTCATCAATAGGCGTGCGATCGCCTCTTTGAGTCGTGAATGAGGAATGCAAACGTCTATGTGTTGTGCTTGCCCGGCATTGCGGATGCGGGTTAATAGGTCAGATATGGGGTCGTGCATTTCGTTGCGTGGTTACCAACTAGCTTTGGTGACACCCGGTATTAACCCATTAAGAGCCGCCTCACGAAAGGTGAGACGCGATAAACCGTATTTGCGTATAAACGCATGCCGCCTGCCACTAAATTTGCATCTATTGACAACTCGTACCGGACTCGCGTTGCGAGGTAAGCTAGCGAGACCTAGGTAATCTCCCTTTGCTTTCATTTCAGCGCGAGTAGCGGCGAACTTTTTCACCGTAGCGGCTTTTCTGTAGTTTCGTTCTAGCCAGCTTTTCTTGGCCATAAATATTTTCGGAAAAGGTTATTTAGCGAATGGCATTCCCATGAGCTTTAATAAGTCATAGGCTTCCTCATCAGTATTAGCGCTTGTGACAATTGTTATGTCCATTCCTTGCTGGCGCTTAATCTTGTCCAGTTCGATCTCCGGAAAAATTGTTTGATCAGGCAATCCTACGGAGTATGTGCCTCGCCCATCAAATTTACGCGGAGAAACACCTCTGAAATCCCGAATTCTAGGAAGAGCAGAAGATACCAATCGGTCAAAGAATTCATACATTACATCACGACGCAGGGTGACTTTGCATCCAACATTTTGACCTTCTCGCAATTTGAAATTTGCTATGCTTTTTTTGGCTTTCGTTACGACAGGTTTACGCCCGGTGATCATCCCAAGCTCACGCACAGCCTCCTCCAGCGAACCTTTTTCGGAGTCAGAACGAACACCCATATTGACTACGATTTTTTCAATCCTTGGAATTTGGTGGGGGTTGTTATATCCACGTTTAGTCTTGAGGGCCGGTATTACCTCTTCGACGTATTTGTTGTAAAGTCGAGGTTTCATTTCACATCAACAGTTAGCTTTTTTGGCTTAGGTTTGTTTTGCGTCCCTCAAATTCTGTGATTTTCATTACGTTGGACACATGAATCGCCCCTTCCAGCCACAGCAAGCCACCTTGTGGATTCTGTTGACTTTTCCGAAGATAATGCATGACAGGTTTAATCAAGCGGCGTTTTTCCTCACTTTCATGAGATCGCTCGTCGGTTGCTTCTAGAATAACAGAACTCCTTTTCGTAAGGACTTCTTTAATCTTTCCACGCCGACCCCTGGCGGAACCAGCAATTACGATCACTTCGTCACCACGACGAACATGAAATTTTATTTTACCTTGTGCAGTCATAGCAGGCTATTCAAATCACCTCGGGTGCGAGGGAAATGATCTTCATGAACTTCTTAACGCGCAACTCGCGCGCTACCGGGCCGAATATGCGAGTGCCGCGGGGGTTATTTTCTTTGTCTATGATAACGATCGCATTTCGATCGAATCTCAAATAAGAGCCATCCGATCTTCGAATTGGTTGACGAGTGCGCACTATTACAGCATTTTGAACTTCACCTTTTTTGACAGTCCCGTCTGGAGCTGCCTCTTTGATGTGGACCTTTATGACGTCGCCCACGCTAGCGTAACGCTGGTTTCGACCAATTACACCGATGGCCCATGCCACTTTCGCACCGGTGTTATCGGCTACATCGAGACTCGATCGAATTTGAAGCATATAGTGTTAGGTCGTATTAACGCTCGTGGTTCAAACCGCTGTTTTGACGCTTCCGTCAGGATTTAAAATCTCCATCAAAAGCCAACGCTTAGTTTTTGAAAGTGCGCGACCTTCCCGAATTCTTACAAAATCACCAGTTCCTGCGAGTTCATTCTCATCATGCGCATAAAACTTGTTATAAGATGTAACAACCTTTTTGAAACCGGTATGCTGAAATCGGCGCTCAACTCGCACAACTATTGTTTTTGACATTTTGTCAGAAACCACTTCGCCGATACGTTGCTTTCGGTGGCCACGTGCCTGGATGTGCTCAGCCATTATGTTAGAGTTGTTTGGGCATGGTTTACTTTTCGAAGTTGAGAGCTTCGTGTTTCGCAGTGAGCAATTTCTTTTCGGAGCTGCCGCATTCTGTGTGACTTCTCTAGGCGTGCAGTGGCCTGTTGAATTCGTAAATGGAAGAGTTCTTGCCGGAGCTCGCGCCCCTTAGCACCCAATTCTTGGGCGGTTAAATCTTTGAGTGTATTAAATGCCGTTTTGGCCATGTTTACTCGGGTTACGTCAGCTTGTGGCGGACAATGAACTTGGTTGAAATGGGAAGTTTATTGGCAGCAAGACGCATGGCTTCGCGAGCAACACTTTCAGGTACTCCGTCAACTTCAAATAGTATGTTTGCAGGTCGAATCACTGCAACCCAAGACTCCACTCCACTCTTCCCGGTACCCATTCGGACTTCAAGGGGTTTTTTGGTGAAACTTTTGTCAGGGAAAATTCGAATCCATACTTTGCCCCGACGCTTCATGAAGCGTGTAATGGCAACACGTGCTGCTTCGATTTGTTTAGTATCCATCCAGCATCGCTCCAGCGACTGCAGTCCGTACTCTCCAAAGGCTACACTGTTACCGCGCGAGGCTAAGCCACGGCGACTGCCGCGTTGCATTTTGCGATATTTTACTCGGGCGGGCATCAATGCCATATCTCGTTCTCCTTAAAGTGTTTACTTGTTTTGGCTTGCTGCATCTTGTCGCGCGATGGCAACGGCCGGCGAAATTGGAGCCGACTTCAGATCTGATCGTTTCACCTCACCCTTACAGATCCAGCATTTAATTCCCAACTTACCGTACATTGTCTGCGCTTCAGCAAACCCGTAGTCAATATTGGCCCTCAATGTATGCAATGGCACTCGACCTTGGTGGTAGGTTTCCACTCTCGAGATTTCGGCCCCACCCAAACGGCCTGAACAGCGAATTTTGATTCCCTCTACACCAAATTCCATCGCTATTTGAAGGGACTTTTTCATTGCCCTTCTGAACGAAATTCGTCGTTCCAGCTGCATGGCCACACTTTCGGCTACCAATTGTGCGTCAGTCTCCGCTTGCTTGACCTCTTGGATATCAACATAAACGTCTTTTCCAGTCAATTTGGACAACTCCTCCTTAAGCTTGTCAATCTCAGAACCTTTTCGACCAATAACAACACCGGGCCGGGCAGTATAAATTGTTACTCGGCAACGGTTTGCTGCTCTTTCGATTTGAATTTTAGGAACCGCCGCCGAATCCAATTTGCGCTTTAACGTATCACGAATAATACGATCCTCTTGAAGGAGGCCCCCAAAGTCTTTTTTATTGGCGTACCACTTCGAACGCCACTCCCTATTTAGAGGTATTCGGAGTCCGATAGGATTTGTTTTTTGGCCCATATTAGTACTTCTCCGACAGAATTATTTTAATGTGGCATGAGCGCTTCAAAATTGGACCAGCTGACCCACGTGCCTTTGGAGTGAAGCGACGAATGCTACCGGCAGTCTCAGCAGCAGCCCTAGTAACAATAAGGTTCTCAACTTTTAACCCGTGATTATTTTCCGCATTGGCAATTGCAGATTTGAGTGTTTTTGCAACGACGCGTGCCGACTTTCGCGGCACAAATTGAAGAACCGCCAGAGCGTCTTCGGCCGCCAATCCTTGGACCTGCCGGACAACCTCTCGCATTTTCTGCGCAGACATTCGAAAATTTTTGGTGATCGCCTGAACTTGCATAGGGATCCTATTTGGCTTCGGCTTTGGCCGTATGTGCTCCGTGTTTCTTGAATGTCCGAGTGAAACTGAATTCACCCAATTTGTGACCTACCATGTTCTCGGTGACGAAAACAGGGTTGAACACTTTACCGTTGTGCACATTAAACGTAAGCCCAACAAATTCAGGCGTTATCGTAGTGCGGCGTGACCAAGTCTTTATAGGAGCTTTGGCTTTGGCGGCCTTAGCCTTGTCGACCTTGCGCTGGAGGTTGGGCTCTACGTAAGGCCCTTTTTTAAGTGAACGACCCATAGGTTACTTGCGTTTCATCGGCCGGCCATCGCGGCGGACCAGAATGAACCGATTGGAGAGTTTTCTTTTGTTTCGTGTTCTGAACCCTTTTGCCAAAAGGCCCCACGGAGAGGTCAAGTGCTGACGACCACCACCACCTTTCGACTTGCCCTGACCACCGCCATTCGGATGATCAACAGGGTTTCGAACCATCCCCCGAGACATTGGCCTTATACCGAGGTTACGAGCTCGACCCGCTTTGCCGAGTACAACATTTTCCCATTGTGCATTACCAACCTGCCCAATTGTCGCGAAACACTGTTCGTGTATTTTCCGAATTTCACCAGATGGAAGGCGGATCTGAGCATAACCAGCGTCCCGTGACATCAACGTCGCGGCGGAGCCGGCTGAGCGAACCAACTGGGCACCCCTACCAGGCGTAAGCTCAATATTGTGTATAGCCAACCCCACTGGCACCCTACATAGGGGCAGTGCATTTCCCACCGACGGTGTGGCTGCAGGGCCACTAATTACGAGGTCGCCAACTTTGAGACCAACGGGGCAAAGGATATAAGCTCGTTCTCCATCAAAATATTGAATCAAGGCTAATCGTGCGGTTCGATTCGGATCGTACTCAATCGCAACAACTTTAGCTTCGATTCCAACCTTCTTACGGCGGAAATCCACATTGCGAATCTTGCGTTTGTGACCTCCACCTCTAGCGCGGACCGTTACTCGTCCGTAATTGTTCCGGCCACCCGTACCTTTTTTGGTATATACAAGAGACTTCTCTGGACGAGTTTTCGTGATGTCCGAAAAGTCCTCCATGGTTACGTAACGCGTGGACGGCGTTAACGGTCTAAAAGTTTTCACGGCAAAAGGTTTAAAGATACGCGAAGGCGGTAATTCCCCCACGGGCCTGGCCATCACTCCCATCTGCCTGGAGCAGCTTGGTTATCGGCCAAACACGGTTCCGAATGCTTTCTTCCGAAGGCGAAACGGAGCGCAGAGGTTAAGAATGCCACACCTTCCTGCAATACATTTATCGAAAAAATTTATTTTGCATGCAACCAGTTATCTATCCCCTTCAGGTCCAGTCTGCATGGATTCACGCTGGCGATTGAATTTTGTGTTCCGGCACAAATCATTTGTCTGAGGCCCAAACACCATAATTCTACCTCGAATTCCTTCTTGTAATCCCGAGGTGAATTTATCTTCATTAACTAGCTTAACTACAAGGTCCTATCACAATCTGACCTCTAGCAAGACCGGGGTTGTTTTTTGGTCTTTCCTAGGAATAACCCGGATGGCTGCCCCCCTCAGCCCCGGACCCTGTTTACGACCGCGGGTCCGTAGGGGAGCAACCGGGCTTGCGCCTCGCACCGACTTTTCTTGCGGCAAGCCGCCCGCTCCTGCACCGACATGCCAGCGCCGGTCTGAAAGTGTAGCTGGGTTGCCGGATTGGAATTGGGGGTCTTCTTCGGGTCCGTTTTCTTGGACCCTTCCACCAAATCTCTTCTTCGGTTTCTCCGGTGAGTTGAGTGGGTGAGCAACTAGGGCTTGATTGCGCCCGGCGGACATCTTCTTCCCAGATGTGGCCCGCCCGAACGCGAAGTGTAAATGCGTACACTGCAAAAAGTTGTTTTTGCCTGATTACCGCAATCGCGGTCGTCAGCGCTTCTGTCGCGAACCGGCCTGTCGGCGGGAAAGCCAACGCGAAAGCCAACGCCTCTGGCTGAGCCAATTAGGCAATGCCGACTACTTCCGGGGTTCCGAAAATACCGCCCGCGTTCAGGCCTGGCGGCGGCAGCGGCCTGGCTACGCCCGCCGCCCCACGCAGACCGGCCAAGCGTTACAAGAGACCTGCTCGAGGCAAATAACTACGCCGGAAGAGCATAAGAGCACCCACCCAGTCTCACCGTTACAAGATCTCTGCTCGTCGCAAGAGCATCTGTTGGTGGGACTTGTCGCTACTTTTATCGACTCACCGTTACAGGAGTACATCGCCGGACATCTGCACCACCTGATAGCCAAAGGACGGGAGATCCTGGGGCACCACGCTCCACCGGTTCCCCCTTCCTTGTGAAAAAACAACTCGTGCGTCCGGAGCGGCTCCGGCGCGTTCCCTCCCAGTTTGCCCGACTTTCGATACGGGAGCGATGAGCGGGGATGTTGGTGCGGAAATCCTCGGAAAAGGTGATCCGAGGTCCCTAGGTCTTCACTACAACTCCGCAATTCCGACCTGGCCGCCCTCGTCTGAGTTCACCAGTTTGGGTGGTGGTTGCTCCCCGAACTCTTTCTTCATTCTTCATCCGCCCCATCAATAGTTTCAGCCCATCGCCGGGCTGCATGTACCGGCTCATCACCAGTTTCCTGTTGTCCGTTGTCGGGATGACCAAATCGAGCATTTGTACCTTGGCAAATTGTTCCAGCGCCTGGCGGGAAGTTAATCCTGAAGCCAACGGCTTGAGCCAACGGCTTGAGCCAGTGTTTGAGCGCCACGTAAAGACAGCACGCCTGGAAACCCACGAAGATGTGAGCCTCCACTCGAGGTTCGACCTGATGGTAAACCGGCCGGATCCCCAGATCGTTCTTGAAGTTGCGGAAGACCGCTTCGATTTCCACCAGGAGCATATAAAGTTCCCATAAATACTGGGGCTCTTTGTCGCTCAGATTGGTTCGCAAAAGGTAGTGCCCATCCTAGAGCTCAGCGTCTTGCAGTTTCTCCCCTTCCACCTTGAACCGGAAGGTGTGGCGACTGATTTCCTCCCCGGCTTTGGGCAACTTAATGATGACAAATCCCTGGGCGCTTTTGGCCGCCGAGCGGGCCGCGCCGACTCGCAATAAGAGTCGACCCCGGGACTTCTCCTGGCGCATCTGGCGCAACGCCCGCAACAGCTTGACCAACTGCCGCCGTCGCATGGCCATTTCCTTGAGCGGTCGGCCATCGCTCTTGGCCACCACGTACAACTCACCGGAGTGGGAGAAGCTTTTCACTTCCACCGTGTCCCGAATCTTACTCCAGGCCAGCTGCTCCCAAATCGGCCGGGTTTCTTTAATCCGGGAACGCGTGGTTCCAACCAGATACTTGAGTTGAGGGTGCTTTTTTCGAATCTCCTGGAGCTGCGCTTCGGTGGAAATCCCTCGGTCCATGATCCAAATCCGATCGGCCTGGCCGTACTTGGCCTCAATCTTCTCCACACAGCTCAGCATCGTTTGTTTATCCAGGGTGTTGCCCGGCAAGGTCTCGTAGGCCAAAGGAAATCCTTCCGGGGTGACCACCAAGGCGATGACGACTTGTTTGCAATCGGGGCGGTAATCCCGGCTGTAGCCTCGCTGGGCTTTGGGATTCGCTTCGGCCAGCCCTTCAAAATAGGTGCTGGTTAAGTCTTAGAGCAGGAGCTCGTATTTGACCCCGAAGAGATCTTGCCAACGCGATTGGAGATGAGTGAACAGGGCCCACGGTGTTCCAAGAGTTTGTCGAGCACTTGATAGAGTCGGTCTTTACCGCCCCATTGAAGACGTTCGTTCAGCAGGTCCCCCATCGCACTTTGGTCATACCACTACCGATGCAGTCGCCATTCACTACCGGGTGCAATTAATCGGTAGATCACCGAAACCTGAAGCAGACTCGTCCAATCGGTGCCGTCACGCGAGACCCCGAGCTTGGGTCTCTAGAACTCCTCGAGGTTCAAGCTGCGCCACAGTTCGCATCCGAGCCAGCAGGCGCCGTATTGGCGCGGGCGGGCCAGTTCG
>Ga0105044_10000853_pt1 | contig 39059 bp, 29 predicted proteins | sample MAT01_FD_78092 | JGI IMG/M metagenome (GOLD analysis project Ga0105044, IMG submission 78092) | Freshwater microbial communities from Lake Fryxell liftoff mats and glacier meltwater in Antarctica - MAT-01 | ecosystem: Environmental > Aquatic > Freshwater > Ice > Liftoff microbial mat | place...
CACTCGATGGGCAACCTTCGCTCCTACCGTCGGAAACCGGCCCCCGCGTAACCCCCACTGATTTCTCGCCCTGAAACGATGGATCCTTCCGTTAGACGGTCTGGCACCTGATTCGCCTACGTTCCGGGCACCTGATTCGTCACCAACGGGTGGTTAAGTTACCTGGGCTCTTCATTTGATGCGTCCCGCCGCCTAAAGGCGGGACTCCGAACAAAGCGCTGAGGCCGCTTTTGTTAAAGGGTCTGGCCTTCCGTCAGATGACCTGTCCCTTGGTGGGGGCTTGTCCCTCCACACGCCCAATTCTAAAAAACAGGAGTTTCCTACTAGACACTAGCTAGGCGCCATTATTCGGGTTTCTCCCTCCGGAGCTGTCGAGTGCAGCCGTCTGGGTTTGAATCTGCTTACGCGGAGGAACTGAATTCGGCTGTGGTGACATCCGCAGCTCCGGCGGCGAGCGATACGGCGCTGGGACAGGTGGCTATCTCCCTCCTTCTCTCTTCCAGAGGAATCAGCCGTGGGCTCGGTTGCTGGCTTGGTGTGATCGGTCTTCTCATGGGAAGATGGCTGGCTTAACGTTCCGCCCCTCATCAATGAGTCTGCTTGTTGTCCAAGGTCCCAGCCTACCGCATTCGACGATTTCGGAACTTTCCACCCTCACTGGGGCATCGGCGGTCGTCCAACCTCGACCAGATGTGGTTCATCTGGTTGACGTCCAACGCCACCAGGGCGTGGCTGAGTACTGTCAGGCACATCGACTCGATTACGCCTTTCTCGGTCAACCGCGTAAGTTGTCAGAGTTCTGCCTACTCACCATGGACATGGACTCCACCCTGATCGCCATCGAGTGCATCGATGAGATCGCTGATTTCGCCGGCGTGAAACCGCAGGTCGCCGCCATAACGGAAGCCGCCATGCGTGGTGAACTCGATTTTCCCACCGCCTTACGCCAGCGTGTCGCCCTGCTCTCCGGCCTTCCGGAATCGGTCTTACAACGCGTCTATGACGAACGCCTCCGACTCTCCCCGGGCGCCGAGAACCTGCTTGCGGCCGCCCGATCTGCCGGCTTGAAAACCCTATTGGTCTCGGGCGGCTTCACTTATTTCGTCCGCCGTTTAGCCACGCAATTGGGACTGGATTACACACTCGCCAACGAGTTGGAAATCCGTTCAGGAGCCCTCACAGGTCAGGTTCTGGGCAACATTGTCGACGCGCCGGCCAAAGCCGCAAAACTGGTATCCGTTTGCCAGGAACTGGGCTGCTCCACCCAACAGGCCGTGGTCCTAGGAGATGGGGCTAACGATCTCAAAATGATGGCCCTGGGCGGATTTAGCGTAGCCTTTCGCGCCAAGCCAGTGGTGCAACGACAAGCCACGGTCGCGTTGAACTATTGCGGTCTGGATGGGGTGTTGAACTGGCTCGAGTAAAGCGCGGAACTAGCGGTCAACGCTACCAGCCACTCGGCAGAACTCGCGAATACGTTATTCCGTATAGGAAAAAAACGGGTTGTAGCTAAGCCGCAGGAGAACACTCGGTGAGACGGCCAATACTCCGTTCTCGCCCTCAAGATACGAGCTTCAACCCACGAACTCTCGGACTAAGAGGCCGCCCCGAAAAGAGCAAAGATCGGGCTAAGCCACGCCCGCATCCATGAACTTGAAAGCTGGAATCCGAATGGACCGGTAATGCCACTTTTGTACCAGCCAAAGAATAGTGACTAAGCACCAGAAATGAGGAGGCAACGACGTTGCTTTAGTCACCTGATTTTGCAAAGGAATTGCCACCTCATGAAAACGATTCAACCCGGAGTGCGGCCCCTCTCCCTTTGCGTCCTCCTGCTGACCGCGGCCCCTACCGCTCAAGCCGAGCTTCAATTGCCGAACTATTTCGGTCCGGGCGGAGGTGACCGCGCCGGGAAGTGGGATGGATATGTCGTCCTCGGCGGGGCTGCCCCCCAGACCGCAGAATATCACGACATCGATGCCACCGGACTCGACACCCATGTGGAGATTGACACTCACGTGCAAGGGGGTGTCGGGATCGGCTATAACCTAAACCAATTTTGGAACGTCAATTTTGAGCTCCTGATGGCCGCTCCTGACTTCCATGTCACCTCGCCGGAACTTTCCGGTTCCATAACGGATACCGTGTACATGGGCAGCGGTAAATTGAACCTTGATTGGAACATATTGCCCGGACGATTTACTCCCCTCGTCAGCGCTGGAATTGGCTTCGTTACCCTCACCGTCAACGACCCCAACGACTACGTGGAATGTTACCCGGACTATTGGTGGGGTTATGTGTGTTACGAATCGACCCAGACCGAAGCGGCCTTCACTTGGAATGTGGGCGGGGGCGTTCGACTCGACCTCGGTCACAACCTGTTTGTGAAGGCCGTGGCCGGAGTCGAATGGTGGCTGCTCGATCAAGCCCACAACCTCCCGTATTCGATTTTCGGAAACCTATCCGTCGGCATGACCTTCCGGTAACCCCAGGTGAGCCAATCCAATTCACCCGGCCAATCCCGAGTTGAATGAGGAACGATGATCTAACTTTAATTCCTTTCCACCAGTCGTTTATAGGCCTGAACACCCTCCACGATTGCGTCCGCAAGTTTGCCGCGCTCCCGGTCGCTCATGATTCGGCGGAGGTCTTCCGGATGATCCATGAAGCCGCCTTCAATCAGCACGGCCGGCATTCGCACGTCGCGTAATTCGGCGAAGTTCGCCCGTTTAACGCCGCGATCGGCGACCCCAACTAAGTCCACTAGCGCCCGATGAACTTGGTAGGCCAGCAAGAGATTCTCTCGATCAAACTTGTTACCGGGTTGGTTTCCCGAGGAGATCCCACCGTGGGTGGATCGGCCGTTGGGCAGCGTTAGGGCAAACGTTTCGGCTCCCTTGGCGGTGGCGCTTCCGCGGCCGCCTGAGCCATTGAAATGAAGCGAAAGATACAAATCAGCGCGACGACGATTGGCCAAATCCGGGCGCTCATCCAAAGCAATGTACTCATCGCCGTCCCGCACCTGAACCACCTCAAACCCAGCGGCCTTCAGTCGAGTCGACAGCTCTTTCGCCAGTTTGAGAGTATAAGTCTTTTCCTGTCGGATGCCTTCTGTGTTGCCCGGATCTTTCCCGCCGTGGCCCGCACTGAGGGCAATCCGCCGAATCTTTCGCCCCGCCGGATATTTTCCGGGCTTTAACAGCGGCATCAACGTTAGGTCCAGATCCCGCTGGGCGATAAAGGGGCGGCCCCGTTCGACGGCGACCGGATACTCCAACCAAACGAGAGTACCATCAAAATCGATTCGGGCCGTATCGACTTTGAATTCCAGGCGCGCCCCGCGGTTGGTCAGGCTCAATTCCCCACTAAGCCCATTCCAACGGCTACGGAGACCCTGCCGCGCCCCCCACAAAGAGAGGTCGGCATAGAGCCGCCCTTTGATCAGGACCAAATCGCCGCGAGAGGATTGGGCTTGGCCCGGAAAAACGGACAGCCCGCACAGCAGAATGACCCACAGCCATCTGAGACTGCGGAAAAGCATCAGACCAGAACTCTGAGGCTGCGACGGCGGTGACGGCAAGCAGGCAAGACCGAACGTATCACTTCCCATCGAATCGGTACAGATGGTTCCCGGTTCGCACCAGGATCGCTCCGTCCAACGGCACGACCGACGAGCGAGAAGGAGATTCTTCCAGCGTGACTCGGTTCAGCACCTTGAACTCGTCACCCGCCGAAACCACCAGCACCGTGCCGCTTTCACTGAGCAAATAGATCTTTCCATCCGCCCCAGTGGGCGAACTCCAAATGGTATCGGGAACATCCAAGCGGCCCGACCACACCTTTGCCCCCGTTTTCGGATCAATCCGCGAAAGAATCCGTTTCCCCCCATCCAAGACGAACAATTTTCCGTCGTACAGCAGCGGGGTGGCCCAGTCGGTCGGTGCTTCGGTAAACTCCCAGGCCTTATGCGTTCCCGTCACATCCCCTTGGCCGTCATCCTTAAACGCGACGACGGGTTGCCCTTTGGGTCCGCTCGCATACACCAGTCCTGTTCCTGAAACGGGTGAGGTCACGATTCGATACCAGTCGTCACGCCGGTCATATAACCGGGCTCGCCACCGTTCCGAACCATCCTTGGGATTGTGCCCGCTGATGTGGTCGCCGCCGACGACCAGAATCTCCCGACCTTGTGGACCCTGATGGGGAACCGGCGTGGCATAGCTTTCGCGACTTTCTTTGGTGGAATCCGTGACGCGCGAAATTTTCCAAAGCGTTTTCCCCGTCGCTGGATCCAGCGAGAGCAGGAAGGAATCCCGCGCGGAACTTCCGTCCGAGAGCGGATAATCCGCCTGCATCTCCTCCCGTTGCAAAACTGGAATAATCAACTGGTCTTCCAACAACAGCGGGCTGGCCCCATAAATCCACATGATGGCAAAGCGGCCGTAGTCCTTGTAGAGCGGCCGCTTCCACAGTTCGTTCCCCTCGAAATCAAAGGCGGCCAAGTCCCCAGTGCCAAAGAGGGCGATCACCCGTTTGCCATCCGTCACGGGTGACGGTGCAGCCATGTTATTCTTACCCACCTCCTTGTCGCCGATCGCCACGGTCTTGGACCAAAGGATCTTCCCCGTCTTAGCGTCCAGGCAAAGCAGGTTCAGGTTCCGGGATTCATCCGGCGTGGTCAGGAAAATCCGATCTCCCCAAACAATCGGGGAGGAGCCCGCGTGACCGGGTAAGGGGGTCGCCCAGGTCGCCTCGTTCTTGGAAAAGGTTATCGGCAGACCGGTCACGGAAGGGGCGGCGCCGTTGAATTCAGGGCCTCGCCATTGGGGCCAATTGGAACCTGCCCCAACGGTCAACGGCGAGAGACAAACCAGGGCGGCAAACAACGTGTTCAATGTCATGGTGCGGGTAAACCTCCGATGCGGCCTTCGACTTCGCAAGCCGCAGAGCATTCAATTCGGTTCCGCCCCCAGTTCTTACCCAACCTCTCCAAGTCCCACGCGGTGTCTGCTGTCCTCCGCGCCCAAAAGTCTCTAGCTTCGACCACGTGCCAGGCAGTCTCGTCGTCAATGAAGTCTATCTCAGTCTGCAGGGTGAAAGCACCTTCGCCGGCCTCCCGTGCATTTTTGTGCGACTGACCGGATGTAATCTCCGTTGTTCCTACTGCGACACCGCTTACGCCTTCACCGAGGGTCAACGCCGTTCGTTCGCGGATATTCGGTCGGAGGTTCACCGACTCGCGGAACCGTACGTTGACCTCCCAGTCGTGGGCCAAAGACTCCCCTTGGTCGAATTCACCGGCGGCGAACCGCTCCTACAACCGGGCTCGCCCGAATTGATGCGTGAATTCTGCGATGATGGTTTGACGGTGCTGGTGGAAACCAGCGGGGCCCACGACTTGAGCCGCCTCGATCCCCGAATTCGGCGGATCATGGATCTCAAGACTCCCAGCAGCGGCGAAGTTCTACGGAATCGCTGGGAGAACCTGCCTCTCCTGCAACCGACTGATGAAGTGAAGTTCGTGATCGGGACTCGGGAAGATTACGCTTGGGCAAAAGAAATCATCGCACGTCACTCCCTAGCGGAACGGTGTCCTCTGTTGTTCTCCTGGGTTTCACCGCTCGCCCCGCCACAGCAGGACCAATCATTAAAACCGGTCCCAACCGGCCAAACGCCCCTCACCCGCTTGGAACTGGTGGAAGCCATCATCGCCGACCATCTCCCCGTCCGGTTCCAACTGCAGATGCATAAATTCATTTGGTCGCCAGAACTGCGGGGCGTCTGACCGAAAACCGACCTGATGTCCTCCATCACCCAAGACGTGCTAGCACAACTGGCCGCCTTCGAATCGCCGAATGTGACCTTCGTCGATCCAGCAGGTGATTGGCCCATCGTGTGGGAACGCGCCCGAGGCTGTCACGTGTGGGATGCCGAAGGACGCCGCTACCTCGATCTGACCGCCGCCTTTGGAGTGGCCGCAGCCGGTCATGCCAATCGGGCGGTAGTCAAGGCGGGCCAACAGCAAATGGGCCGTCTACTCCACGCCATGGGCGATGTTCATCCCCATGCCTTGAAAGCTCGCCTAGCGCAGACCTTGAGCGAATTGACCTTCGGTCGTTGGTCCGCGACCCGTTCTTTTCCCGATCCGCAACGCTCGGCGCTCCTTCAGGGCAAAACGATCTTCGGCAGCTCCGGATTTGAGGCCGTAGAAGCGGCCCTCAAAACCGCCCGCCTCGCCACCGGAAAACCCGGAATCATCGCCTTCCAAGGAGGCTATCATGGGTTGGGTTACGGGGCCCTGAATGCCACCCACCGTAGCCTGTTTCGCGACCCGTTCCGCAATCAGCTCAAGGAGTTTGGCACTTTCCTCGATTGGCCGCCCTGCGGGACCTTCGCCTGTGCGTGCACCGGCGAATCGTGCGCTCCCCTGGACTCTCTCGAACGTACCTTGCGCCGGGCCTTCCGCAACCGTCCCGTCGGGGCCATCTTGGTGGAACCTGTCCAGGCCCGCGGGGGAATTCGAATTCCACACCCAGACTTCCTCCCCCTACTCCGTCGCGTCGCTACCGAACACGGCGCTTTGTTAATCCTCGACGAAATTTACACCGGGTTCGGCCGGACCGGCCGCTGGTTTGCCTGCGAACACACCGGGGTAATCCCTGACCTCATTTGCCTGGGCAAGGCGCTCACCGGCGGGTTTCCCCTGTCCGCCTGTGTTGGCCGGGCCGAGCTGATGGATGCCTGGCCCCCCAGTCAGGGTGAAGCCATACACACTAGTACCTTCCTGGGGCATCCAGTCGGCTGCGCCATGGCCCTCGCCCAGATAGCCGAACTTCAACGCCGCCGACTTCCCGAGCGGAGCGCCCGGCTTGGAACGTTCCTGCTGGACGGCCTTCGCTTGCTGCCTCGCGACCTCGGCCGGCTGCTCATCCAGGTTCGCGGAATCGGCTTGATGGCCGGAATCGAATTGCAGACTTCCAACGGCCGGCCGGCCGCGCTGGAGTCCATCACCGCCGTGAAACGATTGCTGTCGCGAGGATTGATCGTTTTACCGGAGGGTGAACACGGTGAAGTGATTGGTTTCACTCCGCCGCTCACTCTAACCCGCGCCGACCTCCAGCGAACGCTCCAAACGGTTCATGAGGTTCTGGTGGAAATCGGCGGCCAACTCGCTCCCACCCGCCGCCTGCAACGATCCCACCGATGACTCTCACCGAAATGCGCCGTCTGATCGAAGTCCGGGGACTTCTGCTGACGAAATCACTGGGCCAGAATTTCCTCCATGACGGCAACCAATTGCGTCGGATCGTAACCGCCGCCCAACTGGATGCTTCGGATCAGGTGCTCGAAATCGGGCCCGGTCTGGGTCCGCTGACAGAACTGCTGGTCGTCGCCGGCGGACCCGTACTGGCCATCGAGAAGGATGCTCGGCTCTGCACCATCCTACGGGAGCGATTCCAGGGAAATCCGCAGGTCGAGCTCGTCCACGCGGACGCCCTCGACTGGCTGCGAGCAACCCCACGGGACTGGTCGTCATGGAAGTTGGTGGCCAATCTTCCCTACTCCGTTGGTTCGCCCATGCTGGTGGAACTTGCGCTCGCGCCCCAACCGCCCCGGCGAATAGTGGTTACTCTGCAATTGGAAGTGGTGCAACGACTCGCCGCGGCTCCGGACACTTCGGCCTATGGCGTCCTGACCGTGTTGGCTGGACTCCAATTCGAATCGGCCGGTTGGTTCAAGGTTCCGCGGGACTGCTTTTTCCCGGCGCCTGACGTCGATTCCGCCTGCATCACCCTGGTTCGGCGCCCCCAACCATGGCTGCCTGCGGAATTAATTCCGACCTTCACTCAGTTGGTAAAAACAGCCTTTGGCCAACGCCGGAAAATGCTTCGGAAACTGCTGCGAGCGCAGTGGCCCGAAGCCCAACTCGACGCCGCGATGGCGGCCACGAGTATACCGGCCACCGCACGGGCCGAGACAGTCAGCATTCCCACCTGGGCCGCCTTGGCGCGGCACTTAGCCGGCTGAATTCCGACCTCTCACTCACACCTGTCCCTAGCTCGTTCGATGACGAAGCTCTTGTTTATTTGCAGCCGGAACGAAATTCGCAGCCTTACTGCGGAGCGTCTCTTTGCCCAGTCAGTCCGGTTTCAGGCGCGTTCCGCGGGCACCCAGAGTCAGGCCCGAATCCGCGTCACGGCCGGCCTGGTCGGGTGGGCCGACGTCATTTTCGTCATGGAACGTGTTCATGAGCAGAAGGTGCGGGAACGCTTTCCGGAAGAACTCACCGGACGACGACTCATTTGCCTCCAGGTTCCCGATGACTACGAGTTCATGGAAGAATCATTGGTGGAGGAATTGGAGTCCCGCCTCACGATGCATCTGCCTGGCTGGCCGGATTAAAACCGGCGCCAAAAATCTACCTGCTTTGCTCCGCCGAATCCGCGATTAAATTTCCCCATGCGCCGAGAACTTCCCACTGGCTCCACCCCGAACGTAGAAACCCGCTTCCTGGGGCGAGTTCTTGTGCTCCTGTGGTGGTTGCTCGGGTTCAGCCCAGGGGCGCACGCCGGGGGCGGGTCGCTGGAAATCCGCGGCGGCTATTTTTGGGATCCAACGACCGCCCGCTTTTTTTATCCCCATGGCGTGGCGTATCAGTCTTGGAATCCGCCCGTCGGCGCCAACCAATCCCTGGAGCAAGTCGGTTCGGATCTGCTGGAGTTCAAGAAAATGCACGCCAACTCCGTCCGGGCCGAGATGGTTTGGAACGTCGTGGAATCGAAGCGCGGTCAGTTCGATTGGTCCAAACCCGACTTCCTCGTCCAACAGGCCGAAGCGCTCGGACTGAAGCTCTTTATCCTCATTGGATTTCAATATGCCCCAGACTGGTTTCCGGATGAATGGAAGGCCTTGAACTCGGAGAACACCCGTTCCTTTGTCCTGAACTACGAACATCCCGAAGCGCGCGGGGCGTTCTCGAATTACATCGCCCAAGTCACCGCTCGTTACCGCCACAGCCGGGCGATCGGCGGATGGATTCTCGGCAACGAATACGCCTACTTCGACTTGTGGGAACCCCAGCGACGCTATCTAGGCTACGATTCGTATTCGCTGGCCAGCTATCGGAACTTTCTCCGTCGCACCTACGCGGGAGATTTGGCCCGGGCCAACGCCACCTGGGGCACCGAGTATCCATCCTTCGACGAAGTACCGATGCCCCGGACGTATCCCGCAGATCGCCACCAGCCGCTCTTCCACGATCTTATTCAATGGCGAAAACGCAGCATTGGCGAGTACGTCGCTCTAGGCACCCAGGCGGCCCGGGGGCTGACCCCAATCATTTGCTCACCTACTCCATGATCGGCGGACTCTTCGGTGAAGCCGACACCTACTACACCTGTGAGGACGGCCGAACGATTGTGCAGACGTGCGCGGAGGTGGGAGTTCCCCTGGATTTCTGGTCGATCAACAACTACGCGATTGCCTCCCTGGGAACTGAATTGCGCGCGGGTGACTTCGGTATCGCCAAACACCAACTGGACACCGGACTGCCCGTCCTCCTTTCCGAAACGGGTCACACCTCGACCGAAACCCTGCACGAAGGCGCCAATGAGCGACAGGCCGCCGCGGTGCCCAGCCAAGTCTGGGAATCGATTCTCTCCGGCGCTATGGGCGTCCACATCTTTACCTGGAACGACCGTGATTTTTTCTCCGGTGATTATTTTCCCCGGGAAAAGGGCTTCGGAATCGTCGGACAAAACCGCTTGCCCAAAGATCCAGCGTTTCGACAAGTAAGTGCGGTCTTCCAGCGCCTGGCCGAACTCGATATCGCTAACCTCGTGGCCGGATCCACCAATCCGGCTTCCGATATTGAACTCTTTTGGAGTCAAAGTTCCGACCTGTTCTGGCCGAGGGCGAATCAGGAACTGAACCGCGTGTGGAATACCCTCAAACGGTTGGGCTATCAGCCCGGCATTCTTCGGGACGAAGAATTCACCGCGGGCGCTTGGAAATCAGCCCGCGCCTTGATGCTGTCCCGCTCGTTGCAAATGGACCCGGTGCACCTGGACACGCTCGCCACAGAGGTCCCGGCCCGCGGAATTCATGTGCACGCGGCCATCGATCTGCCCGGTCAATTTGACGCCTATCAGCGACCAAATCCACGCTGGCGCGAACACATGAACACGCTCTTCGGACTGGAAGTAAGGAACGCCGTTCCCGGACTCGACAGCGGGGCGACCTTTACCGAATACCGACTCCTCTCCTTCCGGGGCGTGACTACGTTCGATCCGCTCCCGGCCAACTATTCGGATAGCCTGGGCACCTGGAAGTATTGGACCGGAATCACCCGTCTATCCGGAACGACCGTCGTTCAGCATACCGGGAACCAGCCGGCGCTTCACCTCCACGACCTGGGATCGGCCCGCACCGCGATTACCCCACTGGCGTTGGGCGACGTCGTGGACCCGGCCGATCGTCCGGGCCCACACAACTGGCAACTGCGCTATCAGTGGCTGCGGGCCATTTATCGAACGTATTTCGGACTCGTCCCGCCTCTCGATCTTTCGGGACCGGGATCGGAATGGGTTTATCCCGACTATCGACTCGCTCGCAATGGCTCGGTGATCCTCGGACTGCTCAATGGACATACGAACTCCGCCACCGTCCGACTCAAGGCCCTAGCGCTCCTAGCCGGAAAGACCGTTGAGAACCTGAGTGCCGGCGGAATCGTGGAAATTGATTCCGACGGCGAGATCTCCCTTACCCTTACCGGCGACCAATATGTCCTGCTCTACGCCACTGCGAGCGCCGCGGATTCGCTGATTAATCCGAGCCCCATCAAACTCTGGTTCGAATCCGCACCGTCATCCGTCTGGCCGGGCGGTGAGCCTGCTTCGGTGGAGGTGGGCTACGACACTCAGGGCGCCTCAGTCCAACTGGCGGTCAGCCTCGATTCGGTGGGACTGGCCCCCAGATCACACGCTCGGTCAGCCCCAATGACGATCACTGGCCAGGGTCGAGCGACCTTTTCATTGCCGTTGCCCGATGCCGACCTCAATGACCCCGGTTACCGCAGCTCCCGAGCGGGTGGCAACTACGTCTGGCAGGCTTCGACAGTGGGACCGGGAACTTTACCCGCTCGGGTTCATCGACCTGTTCGACTCCTCTGGGCAGCGCGACCGACCGCGCTTCCCGCCACCGTTCAACCGGGCCAGACGTATCCGCTCACGGTAAATTTGGAGGAGTTGCCCGGGTACCTTCCGGGGGAAGTTCCCACGGCGTTTGACCGGGCGGATCTGTGGGACTCCCTGGCGAGCGGGCGGCAACTGTATGCCATCGTGGTGGAGTTGCGGGCGGCGGGAGTGGCCGTCGTCCGGAAAGAATTCATCACCCGTTCCGCTACCGGCACTCACGACTTCACGATCCCGGTTCCATCCGGCGCGTCAGGACCCTTCAATTGGGCCAGCTTTGCCCAGACCGCCGAGGGAGCGTCTCGGGATATCCAGGACAGCTTTGAAGGACGCAGTTTGGGCGCCGACTTCGACCCCGAGAAACCCGAGATACCACCGCTTTTCCCACCCCAATTCGCCCCGTGGATTCCCTATCACTACGCCGAAAACTCCGGCGGAGGCAGCCTCTACTTCAACACGGGCATCCGCCTGGAAGCGAGCCACGGGAGCCAATCGGCCTTTCTCGTGTACACCAATCCAGCAACCGTAGGGACGTTCTCGGGATTCGGAATGATTCGCGAATTTCCGCAGACCTGGTCGCTGCCCCTTTTTCCCTTTGGTTGGGCCGACTATTCCTTTTCGTGCGACCTCCGCGAACGCCACGGGCACCGGATGAACGTCGCCCTGCAAATCAAGAGTACAAACGCGCCGGATGACCCCACTGGCTGGGTCCATGTTCGGCAGAATGTCCAGCCCTACACGGCCGCGGAGGGAGATTGGCAGCGCATCTCGGCTAGCCTCGATCAGTTTCGCCAGGAACCGTTCCATGCCCCGTTCGATCGCACTCAAGTCCAGGCGCTCGTGCTTAATTTCGAGATGCTCGATACAGGAGTCGTTTACGAGGTTTCGGTGGACAACATCCGCTGGGACACACCGGAGACGCTAGGTCTACCGGGTCAAGTCAAAGCGATGTATCAGAGCGCCAATGACCGTCCTCCGCCACCCCGAGACAGCGATGCTGACGGGGTGGCCGACGCGGTGGAAACGGGTACCGGCATCTATCTGAATCCGACGAACACGGGTACTCGGCCGGATCGCGCGGATTCGGATGGGGATGGTCAAAGCGACGGGGACGAACTCATTGCCGGGACCGATCCCAACCGTGGGGCGGACACCTTTCGATGGGAATCCATTCGCGTGAATGAAACGGGCCGACCGAGGCTGTCCTGGGGGGCCAAGAGTGGTCGGTTCTATTCGGTCTTCTCCGCGGATGGGCTCACCGGACCAGAATCCGAATTCTTTCCTGTGCCGGGCCTGACGGCACTCAGCGTGGAATCCGACGGTCAGGTCGAGGTTATTGATGCCTCTCCGGCGCCAACTCAAGCGCGGTTTTATCGACTAAACGTGCAGCAGCCTTAGAGCCCATCTGAAAACCTAATGGGGTCCTTTCTAATGTTAATCAGGTTCTAATTGGCGATTTCCGACCTAACGAACGCTCCAATCGAGACCCATCATCGATAACTCTTTAATCGGGCTTGGGCCGCGTCTCAGTCTAATTGCGGAGAGATTCTTGCATTCCCTACGGGTTGTGGTGAATTGCTCCCAACCTAAATGAAACCGAGCCCCGTTCTGCTTAGTCTGGCCACCCTAGGACTCTTCTCGGCCGCCGGTCAGGTGGTTTACCTAAATCCCAGCCCGAGTCTGTTGGTTACGAGTGGAGGAGCGGGCCCGAATATGTTCGGGAGTCGCTACCGCGTTTCTGGGAGTGACTGGGACATCGCCGTCTCCAGCGGAAGCGCTCCGGGCGTCCTCGTAGGCAATAGCGTAACGGCCAATCTGGGGTCGGCCTCTGACCTGAACGGGGAAGTCGGAACGTTTACGCTCCTTCATCGCGCGGGCACCGCCGCGTCCGGTGGAGGGTTCAGTTGGACCCTGCAATTTGGAGCCACTCCCCCAACCAGCACGACGGTCCTGTGGGGCGATTCCAGCTTCTTTTCGGGTACGCCTCCCGTGGGGGTCTCCGCAGCCAGCCCCGAACTCGCCTGGCAAAGCAGTTCCACCGGTCCAATCGCCAGTGTCGAAGCCAACGGGGTGGGACGTTCGATCAATGTTCTAACTCTATCGGCCCAAGCAACCAGCGACGCCGGCAGCAGCGCTACTTTATCCAATGTGGCGTTCTCCTGGAATGACACGGGGAGCCTGACCACCGTGGGCAACTACAACAACGCGAATGTGGTCTCTCCGGCCTCAGCCGTGACTCAAAGCCTCTATTTCAGTCCGCCCGGAGGCAGCGGCTCCTTGCTGGACTACGACTGGACCCTCGCCGGAAACGTCACCTTGAACCGAGTCGGGGGCACTCACAATAATGTCATGGTCAACTTCACAGGCTTCCAACAAGCCTTCACCGTGGTGCCTGAGCCGGAGGAATACATGGCGGCCCTAGCTGGGGTTTCCCTGGTGGGGGCTTGGTACTTCCGCCGCCGGCGTTCCCCGCACGAATAAGCGCGCAGTTCAGCGAAAGCGGGACGGCCGCGGATAAAAGGGAGAGGGCGCTGGGAGCGCGGATGAGGGGTGCCCCCGCTTAGGCTGCAGCGCTATTCCCGGTTCGATGAGTCTCGATCTCTCGTTAAGGGCTTCTGATTCAAGAACAGTGTCAGCACCCCTCCGTATTCTCCCACGATCAAATCGGTCCGCTGGTCGCCGTCCAAGTCCTCCGCCAGTACCGCACGTTGTTGACCTAGAATGCGGACGCCCACTGCGGCGGTCGTCACCACTTCGAAGGTCCCACCCAACCGACTCAACAAAAAAACGCCTTCGCCCGCGTCCTCGCGCGGCATTCCAAAGTTGTGACCAAAAAATCCCTGCGCGGCATATAAATCGGAATGCCCGTCGCCATCAAAATCAGCGGTCACACTCGCCATGAGCGGACCCAATTGAGCCTCAGCCGGAAGTACTCGCGCCTCAAAGTGATCACCCCGGTTTAAAAGCAGGAGTGAACTCAGCCAGCGCGCTTCCCGTCGCTGCATTCCCAGCGCCCGGTCGCCCAAAGCCTCTTCGATACTGGCTTGCGCCAAAGCCCGATGGGTGTCGAACCGAACTCTCAACCAGGGGAGATGAGACTCCAGATTCGCCAACCCGTGAATCGGCCGCACCACTCCATCAGCGCCCGTATAGGCTTCGAGACACCCGCCCGGGCCCGCTAGGGGAAGTCCGCTCCACAAATGCAACGGACGAATGGAGCCTCCCTTTTGCTCGGGAAATCCCGTCAGCAATGCGTAGGCCGAATTCAGTCCCCAGTTACCCAGGATCAGATCCGCTCGCCCATCCCAATCGAAATCACCCGTGGTAAGACTTTGCCACCAACCCGTTAAGTCTCCGAGTTTGGCCGTCGTCGAATCCGCGAAAACGACCGGTGGATTCCAGGCCTCCATCGAGCTCTCGCGGATCCGGAAGATTCGGGGTGTCCCCCATTCACTGACCGTCACTAATTCTCTCCCGGCATCGCCCTCCAAATCAGCCCAAGCCGCAGCGGTAATCATTCCGAGATTGGTGATCACCACTGAATGAAACACAGCCCCATCGAATCGAAACAACTCACTGGGGGAACTCTCAGGGTACTGTCCGGGCAACGCCGCTCCGCCCAGCATCATCAAGGTTCTCGCTTGGATGGCCTCGGAGGCACTGCGATCCAGAGCGAGGCAGGCAGGCGCAGTCACTGCGGTTTTCCACGGAGTCGCCTCGTCCGAATTGAGATTCAACCGGTAAGTTCGCGCGGAAGCATTCCCGGAGTCTGACCAGGCGGACTCAGCAATCAGCAACGCCTCACCCCAAAACGCCAGCGCGGCGGTCGTGGGCCCAGTGCCCAGCGAACGAACCTCACCGATCGTCGTTCGGTTCAGTTCCACCTGTCGAATGGGTTGACCTGGACTCGCGCCAATCCAGAGCCAGCCGCGGTCGGCGGCCTGCCGGGTAAAAGCGAGGGTCGGAAATCGGGTAGATTGCTGCCGGGGCAGCATTGGCTGAACGGCGAAATCCGCGCCGTCCGAGGTGGGAAACGCGAGCCCCGTTTGAACGGCCTTGAAGCGGAGCAAACCTGGCTCCGGAGTTCGAACCGCTGTCGCAGACGCGACCTCGGCACCGGGTTCTTCAAAGAGGTAGTTTTTCCCGGCGGCCAGGTTGGTGTGGACGGTAATCCGACCCGTCGGCCAACGGATCTCCAGGTCGCCCAGGCCGGGTCCAGGACCGGCGAACGTCTTGGTGAACGCATCGGCGGAAAGGTATCGACCTCCGCCAAACAGTTGCGCCGTCTGCGGCCTGACGTTCGGGGAATTCGTCGATTCGGCTCGCCACCTAAACGTTAATTTGGCCCCCAGCGCCTGGGTGTTCGGAGCCAGGCCCTTTAGCCCGATCGACACCCGGGGTGCAGTCGACTCATTGCGATACAGACCCACCGGGGCATTGAGATGATTCACCACCGCATCCAAATCACCATCGCCATCGAGATCTCCGAGCGCCAGACCATGACTCACTCCGACAAAATCAAACCCCCACTCCTTGCTCAGGTCCTTCAGAATGGGGACATCACCTGGTTTCTCTACGCCGCCATTTCGAAACGCACGCAGCGAGGCGAATTGAGCGGGGAACTTTTGGCGTTCCCGGAAAATTTGGGCATCGGTGCGCAGGCCACTTCGCCGGAAGACTTTCATATGCTCGGCGATGTCCAAATCCCGGGAGCCCCGTTCCTGGCCCGCCGTCACCAACAAATCCGGCCAACCATCGAGATCCACATCCAAGAAGGCGGGCGTCCAAGACCAATCCGTCGCGGTGACTCCGGCAAATCCAGCCACCTGGGCAAACGAGCCATCGGACCGTTGCAAAAACAGGGTATTGGCACCGATCTGGGGTCGAGCCCAGGGATCGGCCGGGTCTACGGAAACCGAGGGCGTCCCGTCCAGCATGGTTAACCGGCGGACGTGCTCGGAACTCAACATATCCAACACTACAAAATCCGGGCGTTCGTCGCCGTTCAGATCCGCAAAGTCCACTCCCATGGAAAACAGACTAGTCTGCCGAAGACTTTCGGGGCGAATCAGCCGGAAGCGAACCTGTCCGGGTGTACTTTCATTGAACCAGAACCGGTCGGGCGTTTGAAAATCATTGCAGACATAAAGGTCGGGTCGGCTGTCCCCATTGACATCGCAAAACTGAGCCGAAAGACCCCAATCACGGAATGGGCCGGCCAAAGTTTTTCCCTGCTCATCGAGAAACGCGCCTTGGTTCCAAACAACCTCGACAAAGTTGGTACCGGATAAATTGCGGTAAAGAACGTCAGGTTCTCCCATTTCCTCCAGGCCACCCGCCGCCGTGACCACGAAGCGGTTGGTCAACTCGGGATCGGTCGTCGACCGGCCATCCAGGGAGGCCACTTTGCGATCCGGCCCGCTTCCTTGAAAAGTAGCTCGCGCGCTGGGCATATCCATCAGTCCCCGGCGGCGGTAGTTGCACACGTACACGTCAACCCACCCGTCACCGTCTACATCAGCCAAGGCCAAGGAATGTCCACCCCGATTCAGGGATTGAGGAAACGCCAGCAGCCCAAATTGCCCCCGTCCGTCGTTGAGGCAGACACGAATTCCATCCGCATGTGTATTGATCACTAAATCGGCAAATCCATCGCCGTTAAGGTCCGCAAAAGCAGCTCCGGTAAGGTCCCCAGCCAAGACCTTGGAGGTCTTACTAAAGGCAGCCGTTGTGCACTCCTCAAACCGCCAGCCCCCTAAATTCCGCCAGAGCTGACTCCCCCCGCCAGAGGCGCTCAAGAACACATCCACTCGGCCGTCGCCATCCACATCAGCCAAGGCAACTCCGGCGCCATCCAGCAGCATTTGGTTGGTCTGATGCCGAGCGGGCGGAATCACGTGTCGAAACGTCACTCCGGTAAGGTCAGGAGCCAGGCGGTGAAATCCGACGGCGCTGTTGGAGGATGGCGGGGCGCGCAAGGGCGCTGGGGGCGGGTTATCCGCGAACACAGGTCGCGCGAGGAGCAGTATTAGCCCGGCCCTCAGGGTGCGTTTACCCCAGTTGACGATGTCCGGAGCCTCCATATGTGCCTTTTGATCGACCTGAGGTAAACGCAGCGTAGACGGAGACTCGAGACCCCATCGGCTTCCGCTATTTACTTCCGAGTTCCACGCTCCGACTTCGAGAGTCTCTTGGCTCGTCGGCTGCGGGGTACATCGACATGAAAAAACGGAGCTGGAGCGAACTCCAGCCCCGTCTGTATTACCGCACCTGCGGACTTAGTTTCGAATGCGAGCGAACAGGAGCGTATCCGTTGCCGTTGGGGTCCAGGTGAAGGTGCCACCCGTGGCGCCCGTAACGGGCGCATACGTTCCGTTCAGGCTGGCGGCGGCTTCGAGTTGACCACCACCGGTCCAGGAGATCGTGACCGAACCATTCGGGTTCACAACCACACCGGTGATCAGCGGTCCCGCCGGCACCGTGCTGGCGGGATAGAGCAGCAGGTAGTCATTGTCACCGTCACCCGTGTTAATCCGCAGACGCAGAGTGGTGCTCGCACCCAGGGTAATCTGGGCTGCGCTTGTACCACCAGGCGTAAGGAACGGGATGCTGTCATTGGAGCTCCAGCCACCGGTTCCACTGAAGGTCAGTTCGCCGACGATCGTGGTCGCAGCGTCCGGCTTCGTGATATCGCCGGTGACGATTTCGAGCGTGCGACCATAGGCCTGGTTAACGAGACCATCGCGTGAACCCACCCAAACCGCATTGTAATTACCCGGGGTGAAGGTGCGGGTGTAGTTCCACCAGTTACCCGTACCGCCCCAACCAATCTTGTAGTTATTGGCCAGGGTGAAGTCAGGGCGCTCGGTGTTGCCGCCGCCATTGTCGATGATGACGTCCAAGTTACCGCCTTGACCTTCCGGTGAGGGAATGGTCTCGCCGTTATTAACCCAGCCGTTGCGGTAGCTGTTGCCAGCACCGCTGTCCGGGTCGCCTGAGGGACTTCCGTTGCGGTAGTCGATCTCCGGCAGACCGTCTTTACCCATATAGAGGTCAGCCATCAACGGCATCGTGCTGGCCGCGGCAACCGTCTGGCCACCGCCGTGGTTGTAGTCTTCGGCCTCGATGACGTAGGCACCCTTCATGATGGCCCGTGAATCATTATCCGGGGAGGAGCTACTCACGCCATTTGCGTTGCTCACAGTGACGTAGTAGTCGCCTACATTCAGAACACCCGCATTCGCGATGCTCAACGTGGCGCTGGTCGCACCCGGGATGAGAACCTTATTCTGGTACCATTGATAGGTGGCCGGTAGGGCCGAATCAGCCTCGACCGTGAACGCAACCGTCTCGCCCCGGTTGAACTTCACCGTGGTCGGACGCGTGGTGATGATCGGAGGCAAGGTGCCGGGATCAACGAAGGTTCCAATCACGGATCCAACAAGAGCAGACGTTCCGTTGGCCGGATCAGCCGCCGAAGCCAGCTTGTAGGTCGCCCCACCATTGTCGCCACCGCCGCCTTCTTTGAACAGCAGCTCGAGGTAGTATCGGGTATTCATCTTCAGGCTGATCTTACCACCCACACCGGTGGTCCATTCAGTCTCCGGATACTGGTCGGAGCGATTCGCCAGTGAACCCGGTTCACCGCGACTCGTACCCGTGTTCGTCCATTCCCGGCGGCCACCCCAGCTCGGTTCCACGGCGATTCTCTTCTTGTTCGCCGGATCGGTATTAGTGCTCAGGTAGAGCTCACCATGGTCATCCGAGGCCATGAAGAAGACATAGTCTCCATCGGCTGGCGGGATGAAGAAACCCTTCAGTTGTCCGAAGTAGTTGTCATAGACATCAGCCGTGTTGGCCAAGTAATCGGTTCGCGTCTCGACCGTGGTCGGGCTCTTGGTGCTGACCGGCGGCTCACCCGTCAGCCAGATGTCGAATCCGCCGTTCTCGCCTTGCCACGTCTTGTAACCCACTAATCCCGTCTTGAACTGATAGGAGGTGAAGTTGCCAGTGGAGGCGGAGGCGAGGTTAGCATTGTCGCGGACGCCGTTAACGGCGACCTGATAAACCGTGTTTTCCGTCTGCGTGGTCGTAGCAAACCGAACTGTAGTGGCATTGATGCGCGTCGGCGAGCTGAGGGTCAGCCCCGTCACCGTGTAATTCGCCGGCGTGAGCGCCGAAGGATCGGTAACCGGCTCACTGAACGTGAAGGTCACCGAGTTAAATTCGTCCGAACCCACAATCCGGGTGACCGTCGGCGCTGTCGTGTCCGGATTAACCGTCAAGGTCACTTCCGAACTCGTCACACTGGCACCAGCAACGGCAGCTACAACCTTGAACTTCGCATTGTTATCCGTGATCGGGGTGATCGCAATGGAGTAGGTCGCGGCGTTAGCCCCGAGGAGCGCAACCCCATTCTTGTACCATTGATAGGAGTACACGTTTCCGTAGTCAGCACCGTAAGCCGAAGCTCCCGAGGCCGAAGCGGTCAACGCAACCGGAGAATTGGCCGAGACAGTCGTGTTCACCGGCTCAGTCGCGAAGGAAACACTGGCTCCCACTGCGTCTACGGGGCCTGACACGACATCTCCGCGGAGCGGAGTAAGCGCATTGGCCGGGGTCGGATCACCCTCTTTGCGGATGGCCACCTGGCCCCAGTCACCGCCGCCGCCTTCTTTGACGACGAGGGTAATTCCGTATTTCTGACCGGCGGTCAGAGCGATCGGTTCGCTAGTTTCGGGCGGCGTAACGCCGTCGACAACCTCTTGGAAGGCACCACAGCAGCCAGTTTCTTCGGCTACATACGTTTCGGCGGTCGGGTCAGGAGGAACGGAACCGGGCTTGACGTAGAGACGGCTGGCGTCATCCGAACGGATGAAGAAGCGGAAGTTGCCAGTCTCGGGAGCGGTCAATACACCGGTGATCCTGACCAGGTGATTCTCACCCCAGGTATCACCGAAATTGCTGGTCTCACCGAAGCTGAACCCATTCACGAAACGCGTGCGATCGGGCGGGTCCGAAGAATAATGTGGATCGAAGAGAGCGTCATCAAGTGTGCCCGTGATTCCAGTCCACTGTTCTGCCTTAAGGAAGGCAACTCCAGGAACGGTATTCGCCGTCATGAGTGTGACCGTGGAGTCAGGACCCGCCAGACCGGCGATGTTCTTGCCCCGCACCTTGTAGGTGTACGATTTGCCCGGCGTAACCCCGCGATCCACGTAGTTAAGGGTGAGTACCGTCGGAGCAATCACGACGCCGTCTCGCTCAATTTCATAGGCGATCTTAGCGACGGGGTCTCCCACGACCACCGCGGCGTCCCACGCCAAAGTCACACGGTAAGCGCCATTCTCTGTGGCCCTGAAGTTGGGCGGCGCGCCTGGGACGGCCGTCACCGCTTCGGCGATGGTTGTCAGGCGGATGTTGTCCACGTGGGTGTTCTCATTGGCGCCACCAGTACGACCGGCGAGCACCAACTGTCCAGCCGACGGGAAGTAATCCGTCTGGAAGGCGTCGAGAACTTTGTTCCCCTTCCAAGACACGGTCAGCTTGCCATCCGTCGTCAGGGTAATGGAGAACGGTCTCCAGGCGAGACCCGCCCAGGCAGCGGGATCATTCGGGTCGCCGCCGCCCGCCCAATAGGCTGCATCGCGAGGACCGGTCTGGAGGCTGGTGATATCATCAGCGGTACCATGACGGGTCGGCAGACCGACTTTTCTCACCGTCACGTTGTCCACCCGAACGATGATGCCTTCGATGTCCGTCGTATCATTCGGATCGAGAGGGAAGGTATTGCCAGACCAGGTGTCGAAGGAGACGGCGATGCCGGTCCGCGTTCCGGTTTCCGCGCAGCAATTACCACCGAAGCCGGAGTCCGCCGAAGGATCCGCCAGGATCGGATCGCCGCTCCGCGCGAAGCTGATACTAAAACCGTCCGCGGCGCGGTCGCCGGTGCTGTTGCCGACTCGGAGATCACAGGTGAAAGTGAACCCGGTGACAATCTTGCCTGGATCAATGTCCGGGAAAACGACGGCGGCGTACTGTGAATTCACCGCGTAGGTCATCGCGAGGAAGCCGCCAGGATTGCCGCCGGTGGCGAGCCACGGCGCGTCGTTGTTGCCGGCAATGGTCAGCACCGAAGCCGGGTCGGTACTGAAGTCATAGGTCACGTCGCCTGCCTGAGCTGGCGCGAGCCCGATTAAGGAAGCCACGGCGGCAAGGCCCGCAACAAATGGCAGTTTCCGGAGGTTTTTTGTGTGCATAGGACTAAGTAAGGAACTGAGGGAGCTATTAACACTTATAGCAGCGTCTCCCTGGGGAGCGGCTCCGGGGCAGAGACGCCTCCGAAGTCGCTGTGGGAACGTGTTTGTCATAGATGCGTTTTGTTAAGAGATACATTTCTCCGCCCGTGATCCCAATGATGATGGATCGGCAATTACATACGGGAGAGGTTGTTCAAGACCTACAGGCGAGGACCTTCGGGCTCAAGAAAAATGGACTGAATTTCCAGCCGTGGCGCCCGATGACGCCGGGTTCTTCCTGCTTCAAAACCTCCGAAACTCCCCCCAATGACCCAGGGAGCGCACTCCTCGGTGGAGTTACATTTTCATCACAACAATGTAATTTTCAACTCCTTAGGAAACACACCATCCACAACTTCACTCACCTACCCAGAGCAGGGTAGCCCAACCCGCTCTCGGTCCGGCGCCTCGGAAAGTATCAGTCCAATTGCTTTAGGGTTAGCCGGACGAGTAAAGGGACGAATCACCGCGCGAGTTCTCGATGGCCCCTTCGAAATGGACGAGTTGATCCCTATTTTAGGGGACCTATCCACCGCGGAAAGGTGCCTAATCCACCCGGCCGGATGGAAGCGACCTTGCGAGGTGAATTCCCTTAACCGTAAAGTCCCGACGTGTCCCGTGTCCCCTCGTCGGCCTCCGCTCCGGCCAACGGTTTGAGCGCTCGACGACGCCGGTGGTTTCGCCTGGCTGCCGTCCTGGCTCCCTTGGTTCTGGTTGGCTTGATGGAAGTGGGCCTGCGCTTGGCTGGACGCCATCGACCGACTGATTTTTGGCTTCCGTCCTCGGTTTCCGGTGAATTAATTCCCAATCCGGAGTTTGCCAGTCGGTTTGTCGGTTCCTCGATGGCCCGGATGCCGCGCTCCATCCGCCTGAGCGAACGCGCCCGGGAGAATACGCTCCGCATTGTCGTGTTCGGTGAATCCGCGGCCATGGGCGATCCCGAACCGGCCTTCGGAGTTCCGCGCTGCCTGCAGGCCTTGCTGGAAGCCCGCCTGCCAGGTCGGCGGATCGAGGTGGTCAATACCGCCATCACCGCCCTGAATTCCCATGCCCTGCGAGAGGCCGCCCGGGATTCCCAGCGTCTTAAGGCCGATTTTTGGGTGATCTATGCGGGAAACAACGAGGTGATCGGCCCCTTTGGCCCCGCCTCGGTCACTGGCGGTCAGCCACCTGGGTTGGGCTCGATCCGACTGGTCCTTTCCGCGGGAAGGAGCGCGTTAGGCCAATGGCTGACCGGGCGGCGAGCCCTGACTGCCGACGGCCTCTCCCTGACTCAGCGCTGGGCGGGTTTGGAGATGTTCCTGGATCGTCCGGTGCCGGCCGACGACCCGCGACTGTTGACCGTCCGGGAGTATTTTGGAAAAAACCTCCAGGCAGCCGTCAAGTACGGGTTGAACTCAGGAACCAAGGTACTGCTGAGCACGATGGCCGTTAATCTAACGGATTGTGCTCCCTTTGGCTCCGTTCGTCCCCAGTCCACCAACGATTCAACCTACCTGAAGTGGGCGGCTGCCGTGGACGCCGGCCGACTGGCTGACCAACAGGGAGACGTCGGTGCCGCCTTGGCCGCGTGGACCAACGCGGCCGCCCTGCGAACCGATCACGCCGAAACCCGCTATCGCCTCGGTCTTGCCCGGCTCAACGCCGGCGAGGGACCGGCCGCTCGACAGGATCTGGAACGAGCGAGGAACCTCGATACCTTGCGATTCCGGGCTGACTCGGGACTCAACGACGTCATTCGAGACGTGGGCCGTAGGCTCGGGACCGATCGACTGCTGTGGGTGGATGCCGCGCGCGACCTGACCGGCCCCGATACCAATCAGCCTCCCGGCGTTGATCTGTTCCTGGAACATGTTCACCTGCGCCCAGAGGGAAACTATCGACTCGCCCGGCTGTTTGCCGAGCAGATCGTGTCCCACCTGGGTTCCCCCGCCACCAGCGGCCCATGGCTAAACCTGAATGAGTGCCTCGAGCGTCTGGGCTGGAATCCGTTCGCAGAAGCGCGCTTGTGGAACCAGACCCGGGCTCTGACCCAACGCCCCCCTTTCACCCGGCAGAGCAATGCCGAACTCCGGGAACGTTTTCTCGACGACCGGGTCGCCGAAGCCAATAGCGCCGCCCGCCAAATGGGCCTGACCCTCGCTGTTCAACGGGTACAGTCCGTAGTCCACCAGAATCCCGATGACTGGCCCGTGCGTGAGCAACTGGCCCGTCTGCTGCAAACCGGCCGTCAATGGTCCAATGCCGCCGTGCAATGGCGGCAGATCCTGGACGCCGCGCCGGCTCACGTGGTCGGGTGGTATCAGTTGGGCGAGTCGCTGGTGCAGGCTGGCGAGCGCCCCGCCGCCATCCAAGCGTACGAGAAAGCTCTGAGCATTCGGCCGGATTTCGTGGACGCCCGACTCGGGTTGGGGCTGGTTCTCGGGGAGTCCGGACAGCGCGACGCGGCCCTTCGCTCGATCGATACGGCGCTCAGTTATTCCCCGGAGCATTTGCAGGCCCGGGTCAACCGCGGCCTCCTGCTGATTGGTTCCGGAAAGTTTGAGGAAGGGGCAGCGGACCTGCGGCGGGCCGCCACCGACAATCCCACGTCAATTCTACCCCTGGTCCGCTTGGCTGAGGCTTTGTCCACCCGCAAAGAATATTATCGCGCGGCCAACGTCTATGCGGAAGCCACCCGCCGCGAGCCGGCCAATGCCGCCTTGCATCACCGGTACGCCGTGGAACTCAGCCGAACGGGTCGGTTACTCGAAGCCGAGACTGCCTTTGGACAGGCTTTGAAGGCGGATCCCAATTTCGTTGCCGCCCGGGTGGATCTGGGAGTGGCGCTGGCTCAGCGCGGACGATTCGGCGAGGCGATTCCCGAATTTGAAGCCGCCCTGCGAATCCAACCCACCAACACGTTGGCCCAGACCTATCTCGACCGAGCGCGCCAACAGATGGCCACCCCCAAACCGTGATCCTTAGGCCGGACGATTATTTCCCCGCGGCCGGGCTCGGCGGGGGGGTCTGGTTTTGCAGAAGGAGCAACGGCTGTTGCCCTTCTTCCCACGCTTGCATCAGCACTTTAGGCACGGGAGTCGGCCCCCTAACGTAGGAGCCCAGCAACAGATCCTCATCGCCGTCCCGGTCAAAATCCCCGGCATCCAAAGCCAGCCAACGTCCGGTCGCACTCTCCGCAAACGTCGACGCCTCAAACCGATTCGAACCCTGATTCTGCAAATACACAAAGCTGCCCCGCGGAGCCTTCTGGTAATCCGGAAAGAACGAACTGCACGCCAGATCGAGATCGCCATCCCGATCAAAATCCCGAGCCACGGACTGATACGCGCCATACAACGGGAAAAAGAACTCCTCGACCCAGCTTCCATCGGGCTTGGAGGCGTAAACTCGAACGCCATGGCAGCGTTTGGAAGGCGAGGAAAACTCTCCGTTATCCCCATTCGTTACGAGGAAATCCGGTCGGCCATCCCGGTTGAAATCGAGTACCGTGAAATGACTGTGTCCCCAATACGGCGGCCGCTGAAACACCGTCTTCCGCTGAAATTTACCCCGGCCATCTCCTGGAAACAAAAACAGCGCCTCGGTCTCCTGCGCGACCAAGGCTGCGATGTCCAAATGCCCATCGCCGTTGAAGTCGGCAATCTCAGTTCGCAAGGTTCCAGGCAGCGGGAGGAGTTCATGTTCCTGATAGGTTCCGTCCGGCCGAGCTTCCCACCACGACAAGCGTCCCAGATTGTTCCCAAAACAGCTCAACACCAGATCCAACCGGCCATCGCCATTCAAATCAGCCGCATTGGCGTCGGTCGTTCGGGGCAATCCCGAAATCACGGGAGGAAAAATGGTCAACCCGTTCGATTGTGTCAGCCAAAACGCACTCCCTCGAAGTTCGTCCGAGGGCATAAAGCTACCCAGCCCGCCGGCGAGAATTCCCGACGGAAAGAGACGCAGCGAACTGACGGAGTTACTGACGGAAATCTCTCCGCCCGAGCGCCCATTTGGTTGAATCAAATGCAGTGATTTCCCCAAATCATCGGCCATCAAGGCGCCGCCTTCCGGAAGAATCTTCACCGCTGTCACGGCCGGTGGTCGGGCGCGAACAGCCAGCGGGATGGCGCGAAAACCAGGGACGCCCACCTTGATCGGAGCCGGCGTGACCTGCGGTAATGGATTCTCCGGCGAATTCGCCAGGTAGTACGCCGATAGATCCAGCCACTGCGCTTCCGAGATGACTGGCTCGCTAGGAATCCGGTGATGTTCCCGCAGCAGCTTGATATTCGGGCTCCGTTCCAATTCGGGGGTCGAAAAACCCAGCCGATATTTCATGCGGGGGAGGATCTGTTCGAACCAGGTTCGCCGGTCCACGGCATCGGGCTCGGGGAACAAATGACACGTTACGCAATAGGTGCGGGCCAACTGGGCTCCGCGAGCGACCGCCAATCGGTCACCCGGATTGGGCACCCCCGCGGGATCGGCGGCCGACGCCCACAAACACAGCCCACTGAGCAGAAGGGCCACCCCAAAAAAGCGGCTAGGAACCGGTGACACCCGAAAAAACCTCGGCATAAGAGGAGAGAGAAGTCGAGGCGAGCAACTCACCGGCATGCGCAGAAAGCCAATAGATCTAGCCCAATGAACCCTTTGGCGTTCAATGCGCCGCCTCGATCTGCTGTTCTAGAATACGCGTCACCTCAGCAAACTTAGCCTTATTCTCGGGCTTTAAGGCCATCAGGAACCGGTGAGCCTCCAAGCAACACTCTGCGGTTTCGAGCTTGGACGACGCGGACCCGGTAATCACTTGGGCGTCTTCCGACTTTCGGAGGATTCCTTCTTGGTCGAGAAGGTTGACTAGGGGCAGAACTCCGAGGTTGTCGAGGAGATCGCGGACCCGCTCGTTGGGATTGACCACCGTGAACGGTGCGCAGGGATCCCGGCTCGGTCTCGCGGCCAAATCAGTGGCTAAGGCCGCCAGCACCCCAGAGAACGTGCTGTCCATGATCTTGCACTCCGACAAATCGAGGCAGAACTGATGGATTCCCTCCTGCTCCAGCCGAAGGATCAACGCTTTGAAATCGCGCGAACCCTCAACGGCCGCCCGCCCCACCAGGCGGACATACGCCGTGGGCGGCTCGACCCATACGAGAATGCTCGATCCCAAAAGCGCCATGACCAAGAGAAGCTCCGCTTGAACGCCGTATCGGTCAAGGCGCAGCAAGCAGGCCCGCTGAAGGCTTACTTCCCTTGGAGTCAAGAAAACCGCCAATCCGCCATTGTGAAATTGTCCGCGAACTGCTCAATTCTCTCTTCGAAACACGATCATGCCGAAAGCCTCGCGTCCCAAGTCTTCGACCCCGACCAAACCCCGCGACGGCCGGGAAAAGCGTCGCCTCTGGTTGACCTTCACCGGGGACGCCACGACTAAGCCCCTCCTCTGGAAGATGAGCCAGCGGTTTGAACTGGTGTTCAATATCAGGAACTCCTCGGTCACGAACGAGATTGGCTTAATCGCCCTCGAACTCGAAGGCGATCCCAAGACGATTGAATCGGCGGTGCAATGGTTTCGGAAGCAAGGAGTGCAGGTCGATCCGGTCGAAATGAATGCCATTGAAGGCTGAGGATCGGGTCTACCTGGGCGGTGTGTCCGAAGCCAGCGTCCATGTCCACGCTGGGCGCGTCGTCCCCTCCGCAGTCTACTTCGGCAACGCCTGCTCCAGGAACTCCAAAACGCGCTGCTCCCCCCAGTATTCCTCGGAGAAACGACCCGCACCAACGAACCCCACATGTCCCCCACGGGACGGTACCTCCAAGGTCACCAGGGCACTGGTACGCGCGAACTCGGTCGGGAAGCAAGCTGGGGCAAGGAATGGATCATCCGCCGCATTCAAGATGAAGGTGGGAACCCGAATGCCAGAAAGAAACCTCACCGACGAACAGCGCGCCCAATAGTCGTCCGCACTGTCAAACCCATGGAGCGGCGCCGTGAAGGCTTCGTCGAATTCGGCAAAGGTCCGCATTGACCGCCAATCAGCCGCGGGAAAATCGCGACCGAAACGGGCTCGCTTCGCCTCCATCTTACGACCCATTTCTCGGAGAAACCGGCGCATATAAAAGGCGCAGTCCGAGTCCGCCATCCGGAGGGCAGCAGCCTTGAGATCGCACGGCACTGAGAGGGCGACTCCCGCCTGCACCAACGCCCTTGCCGGTTGATCTTCGCCCAAAAACTTCAGGGTCACGTTGCCACCCAGACTGAAACCCACGAGCGCCGTCGTGCCCTCACCCCGGAGCGCGGTATGTTGAACCACTGCGGCCAGGTCCTCCGTGGCCCCACTGTGATACGACCGCGGTAGCCGATTGGGTTCACCGGAGCAGCCGCGAAAGTTCCACGCGACGACATCCCACCCTCGCCGAGCCGCGGCCCGGGCGAGACCGGTCACATAAACCCGCCGAGAACTTCCTTCCAACCCGTGACTGATGATCAGTCGGCGGTTCGAACCGGTTCGCCACCAGTCGAGGTCCAAAAAATCACCATCCGCCAGTTCCAACCGCTCCCGTTGCCAGGTGATCGGTGGCTGGGGTCGGAACAACGATGGCCAAATTGTTTGCCGATGGGCCGAACGACACCACCAGGGTGCCCGATAATTGGATTCAGAGACTAAGGGCAAAGGTCTTCTGGCAGTACTGGGTCAGGCCGGCTGCGTCGCCTGCGACCCGCTCTTTAGACGATTCTTGGCCTCGGTGATCAGATCCGAGTGTCGGATCACCTCAATCCCCCGTTGGCGTATCAGTTCTTTCAATTCAGAACTCACTAAGGCGGCCAATTCATCGGCATGATTCTCCTCGTCCGGATTGAGGCACACCTCGTACGAGCCAGGCGGCAGTTCGACGAGCATTTCCAAGAGGTACTCCAAGTCGACTCGTCCCTTGGCCATCTGACCCAAGACAGAATTCGTCATGCCTAGGCCCCGACGGACCAACAGCAGGCGGGCTCGACGATCAAAGTACCGCATCAATAAACCCTGCGGCACACGGCGCCACGTCCGGCCAAACTGCAGGCGGAGATTCGTCAGAATTGGGTCGTGCGTCGCGCGGACTGCCCGGATCTTCCAGGCTTCATGATATCGGCGAATCAAGGTGTAGATGGCGGGATGCAGGTGAAGACCGCCGCGTCCGGCGAGAAAGCCCAACGTCAATCCCGTCCGACGGAAGATGCGGATCTGGGCATCTACTTCAGCTTGGAGCGCCCCTTTGAGCTGCGGATTAAGCCAATAGCGAAGTACCGCCGACCAGTATCGGTCGCCAAACTCAAAGCGCTCATCGACCAGCCCGATAATCTCGCTGGGTTTGAGCACGGACTTACCTCCAAAGAGCACCAACTGGAGCCCCACTTCGAGCCCAGAATTTTCTTTAGCCAAGGCCACCGCGTCGTCCAAGGCAGCACTGCGAACCGGTAGGCTGGCCGAGGTTAAGACTCCTTCGCGAAACGCGCGAATCACCGCCTGATTGGCCTTGAGGGATCGTCCGAAATTATCCGCGGTGAAAATGACACGAACGCGGGGATCAAATTCCTCAAACACCATATGCGGCAAGGGGCAAACCGGTTTTCACTCGAGTCCAGGCAAGCAACAGCAGCCACAACTTATGGGGCTTACCCAAGCGGACCGGCTCGGGCGCCAGGACGGGAAACCCGGTCGTTTCCAACCGACGGAATAGTGTCCAATAAACCGCGCCCATCAGCTCTGCCGCAACCATTGACTGACGGTCCTCGGCCGGTAACGCGGCCCGGGCTTGCCGGTAATACGTGCGAGTCCGTGCGGCGAAGGCTTTGGCCAAAGGCTGAAACCCTGGAGTGGCTCGCCGGGCTAAAATGTCTTCGACCCGAACGCCATGCCGCTGCAATTCCTCGATCGGCAAATAAACCCGGCCACGTTCGGCATCATTACCAACGTCGCGTAAGATGTTGGTGTACTGAAGGGCCTTACCCAATGCATCCGCGTACGCCCGGCAGCGGGGGCTCTTGTATCCAAAAATTTCAATGCTCAGCAGACCCACCACCGAGGCCACGCGATAGCAATACTGATCCAAGGCGGCGTAGTCCGCATAGGTGACCTGTTCCAGGTCCATCTCGACGCCCTGAATCAGTTCATCGAAGAGGTGAAGCGGAAGTGAGAACTGGGCGATGAACGGTTGGAACTCCTGATTGACGGCTAATTGGGGTTTACCCCCGGAACAAGCCCGGCCGATGTCCTCACGCCAGTGCTGCAACGCGGCCCGACGTTCCGCGACCGGACGCGTTTCCTCATCGGCCACGTCATCGACCTCCCGGCAGAAAGCGTAAAGGGCACTCATCGCCGCGCGTCGTGGCTTGGGCAACACCATGAACGCCAGCGCGAGATTGGACGCGCTCCGTTGGGTGATTTGCTCGCTGACCTCGGTACTCACAAGGGCGGCGGCTCGGAGGCGCCGGCACCGGGGGGCGGCAAACCACCGGTCTCGGCACGTGTTGGATTCCGCGACCGATGTTCGCGACGACGACGGCGGCGACGACGGCCCTCGGATTGATCCTCGGCGGGTCCATCCACCAACGCACCTTTGCGCCGATACCGAGGCGATTTTCGGACAAAGACCGCCCAGATAATTATTCCCAGGACGACGGCGGAGATGGCGAGAGCAATGGGGAGAATCCCGCGCAGCGATTGCTGCGTGCTCGTATTAAGCGAACTGGGCAATTGAGCCGCGTCAGGCAGAGCGGCAATCAGGCTGCGAACTGAGAGCGTCATCGGGCAGGCGAGACTGAAGGGGAATCGGAGTCGTCGTCAACGACCCCATCAGCTTTGAGATCCAATCGGCTCATGCGATACCGAAGGGCATGGCGCGAAAGATCCAACTGCTGGGCGGCCCGGGAAAGGTTGCCGCCGCAGCGCTGCAAGGCCGCCAGAATGAGTTCGCGCTCAAATTGAACCAGCGCCTCACTGAGGGAAACCGGAACGCCCATGGACAGCGCCGGAGCCATTCGGGGAACGGAAGGCGGATTGAAACCTCCATTCCGCAGCCGCGACTCAATCTCAAAATCGGGCAGACTGGTCGGGCGAACTTGATCAGAAGTCTCCAAAATCACCGCACGTTCCAGCACATTGCGGAGTTCGCGCACGTTGCCTGGCCAGGAATGAGCCAACAAGGCGGACTGCGCGGCGGGCGTGATCCCGGTAATGGTCTTGCCCAATCGGAAGGTGAACTGCCGCAAGAAAAACTGCGCGAGCAGCAAGATGTCATTGCCGCGCTCCCGCAACGGTGGCGGACGGAATTGCATCACGTTCAGCCGGTGAAACAGATCTTCCCGAAATTCACCCTTCTGGATGACCTCTACAATATTGCGGTTTGTGGCCGCGATTAAACGGACATTGACGCGCAGTTCATGCGTGCTGCCCACGCGCGTAAAGGAACCATCCTCCAGAAAGCGCAGCAATTTCGCCTGTAGCGGCCGGCTCATATCGCCGATCTCGTCCAAGAAGATCGTCCCACCGTCCGCCTCCTCCACCAATCCCCGTTTGGTCCGGTGCGCCCCCGTAAACGCTCCGCGCTCATACCCGAACAGTTCACTCTCCAGCAATGTCTCCGGAATGGCCGCGCAATTGAGGCGAACGTAGGTCTTACCCACCCGTTTGCTCAGGCCGTGAATGGCACCGGCAATCAATTCTTTGCCCGTCCCACTCTCCCCTAGAATCAAAACCGTGGCGTCCGTCGGCGCCACCGTCTGCACCAATTGCCGCAAATCCCGCACCTTGGGCGCGTCACCAATTAAATGTTCCAGCTTGTACGGCTCACTGGCGCGGGCTTTGAGGGCCGCATTCTCCGCCAGCAACTGATAACGTTCCGCACACCGGCTGACCGCATGCAGCAATTCTCCCGGTTCAAAGGGTTTACCTAAGTAGTCCACTGCCCCATTTTTGATCGCTTCCACCGCCAGCTTCGGCGTGGCGTAAGCGGTGATCATGAGAACCGGCAAGTTCGGATTCTTCCGGCTCACTTCTTTGAGGAACTCGTACCCGCTCATCCCGCCCAATCGCGCGTCGGTGATGATTAGGAAAACCTCCTCCGACGCAATCAACTTGAGGCCCCCCTCCGCCGATTCAGCCAAGCGCACGTCGTAACCCTCATCCCGCAGGACCGTCTCCAAGGTCAGCCGCATGTTTTTCTCGTCATCAACGACGAGTAGTGGCGGAAGTTTCATGGGCGCAAACGCATCAGTGAACGAGCGGGCAGGGTAAGGGTGAATCGGGTGCCCTTTCCAAGCTCCGATTCCACCGCCACGGTGCCCCCGTAGAGTTCAGTATTGTTCTTAACTATCGCTAATCCAAGCCCCGTACCTCGATCTTTTGTGGTATAATAGGGTTCAAAAATCAGTTTGAGCTGGTCCGCCGGAATTCCCGGGCCCGTATCCCGGATGGTCACCGCCACCGAGAACTCCGGACGGGTGCGGGTTGACAGATACAACTCTCCTTTGCCGTGCATCGCCTCCCGGGCATTCGTCAACAGATTGGCAAAAACTTCCGCAAAATGTCCCTGCTGCCCCAACAACGACGGTAATCCAGGCGCATAATCCCGGTGAACCCGAATGTCGAAATGCGCCGCCTCCGGCAGGACCAGTTCCACCGCCCGGTCCAATTCAGCATTGATATCCACCCGCTCCACTCGGCCCTCAGAGAGCCGGGCATACCCCATTAACTCAGTCAAAATTTTATCCGAACGGTCCACCTCTTCGCGAATGATCGAAATCTGTTGGGTGATTTTTTTCCCTTCTTTGACGGTCCGCTGCAGCGTGAAGGCCGCGTTGTTGATAATGCCCAACGGATTCTTCAACTGGTGCGCAATCTCAGCCGCCAATCGTCCGGCCGCTTCCAGTTGGTGCTGCTTGATCTGGAATTCCTGGGCATCGATCTCCCGCTGACGCTGTCGGTCCACCAGGATCTGGATGCCCGCACAACACGCGGTCAGCAAGAGCATCAGAAGCATTCGCAAAATCAACGACTCCGTCATGGGAAGCTGGTTCTCGTCAAAAAAACCACCAGTGACCGTCCCCCGACCGGTCGTCCGGATGAGCTCAAGCTCCGTTCCCGCGACCCAAAGATCCAATACCCCGGCGAGGAGATAGCAGAGACTCACCAGTAAATTGACCGTGATCTGCACATCGGCACTCGGGATCACCGCCGCGTTGCGCACCAAAAGACCCAGAAACGCCCAGTAAAGAATACTGTCAAACCCACCGGTGACTAGGGTCAGCAATCCCAACATGGCCCCGTCCAAAATGGTCATGATACACGTCACCGGCACCACCAAGCGCGCCGAAACCTCGTCCATTCCCCACAGAATAAGGCCGCTGCCTACGTTCAAGGCGAAGTAGAACAGGAAAAACGCCCGGATGTATCCCAGCACCTCCTGCTTCAAATCAGTCTGGTCGGCGACCCAGGAGGAATAGAACAGAAAGAAGGTCAACAGGACCAGAACCGCAGACTTAACGGGCAATCCCACACCCCGCTCGACGAAGTGAATCCGGCGCAGAAAAACCTCCGGTGGCGGCGGGGGTGCCGCGGCCAGGTTCCGCCAGCGAGCCAGACGCGTCCGAAACTCGGGCCAGGACAGCATCAATGACATGTAAACTTCATGGCAGGTTCCGTGCCGGATTCATCCACTCGCCGTCAGCGCCAACGCGCGCGCCACAATGCCCTCGACCGGCCACAAACGACCGATGCCCTCATACCCGCAGGACAGCAGTCCCTCCTCCGGTCCAATAAACTCGGCCCCCCGGCCACGAAGCGTCGCCACATGCTGCTGAGTCGCCGGATGCAGCCACATCTTGCCATTCATGGCCGGGGCAATTAGCAGGCGCGCCTGCGGGTTCAAAGCCAGGGCCAAACAGCTCAGGGCATCGTCGGCTAATCCCAGTGCGAATTTCGCTATCGTGTTCGCGGTTGCCGGTGCGACCAGCATTAAGGTCGCTTCATCGGCGAGCCGAATGTGCGTCGGCCGCCAACCTTCCTCGGCATCGTAAAGATCCGTCACGACTGGGTTTCGCGAGAGCGTCTGGAACGGAAGCGGCAGAACAAATCGTTGGGCATCCGCCGTCAAAACGACCTGAACGTTGCGCCCGGCCTTCGCCAACTGACTGGCCACATCAATTGCTTTATGAGCGGCGATGGAGCCGGTGACACCGAGAACAATCATTGGAGCGACAGCCATGGGGAAACTTCCGGAGCGGCGTTTCAGTCGGCGAACTGGAACTTCTGCCGATCACAGCGCAGGGATTCGGCTTCATAGATGGCGTGAATCCGGCGCAAATCCTCGACCCGGCTGCCACTGATGACCAGATAGTCAAATTCGCGCCACCGGGCCGCTTCAGCCCGGGCGGATTGGATTCGCCGCTGCAAGGACTCTTCGGGATCTCCGCCTCGACCCCGCAAACGTGCTTCCAGTTCACCGAGCGTGGGTGGACTTAGAAACACGGTCACCAGGGCGCGGGACAACAGGGGATCCGAGTTCGCCGCTGCCCGGACGGAGGCGGCCCCCTGCACGTCGATGATCAAGAGGGCATCCTTTCCCGTCGACAACTGATCCAACACGCCCGATTTGAGGGTTCCATACGAACGATCATAAACGGTCGCGTGCTCCAGGAATTCGTGACGGCCCACGCGTTCGGCGAAGTCATCGGGCTGGAAAAAATGGTAATCAACGCCCGCGACCTCACCGGGCCGGGGAGCCCGAGTGGTGCAGGTGATGACCCGGCGCAACTGAGGAGTTTCCTGGAGTAACGCGTCGCCCACGGTGGTTTTCCCGGCTCCGGACGGGGCCGAGATCAGCAATATCAACGGTGACCTCATGGTTATTCGACGTTTTGTGCCTGTTCCCTAAACCGTTCCAATTCCGTCTTCAAGGCCACGACATCGGTTGCGATCAAGGCGTCGTTCGCCTTGGACCCGATGGTATTAACCTCCCGATTGATCTCTTGGGCCAGGAAATCGAGTTTGCGACCAACCGGTTCGCGAGCGCGTCGACAGTCCTCAAACTGGGCGAAATGGCTGCCCAAACGGGCGAGTTCCTCGCTGATGTCGGACCGATCGGCAAACAGCACAATTTCCTTAAGGACCCGTTCATCGTCGACCGAGATATTCTCAATTCCAGCCAGCTTCAAACGTTGGCCCAGTTGTTCCCGGTACCGGCGGCCCACCAACGGCGCCTGTTCTTTGATCCTTTGGGTGGCCGCCTGCAGCGCCGCCACGCGTTCTGTCAAATCTTGAGCAAGGGCCTCCCCCTCTCGCTCGCGCATGCCATTAAATTCCTGCAAGGCGGCCCGAAACGCGGGCTCGACGCGGCCCCAAAATTCTTCCGGATCACCCGCCCCCGCACCGGCTTGCAACACGCCGGGACACCGGAGCAAGGCTTCGATCGACACCCCGCCGGTCAGATTCAGGTTGCGGGCCAGGTCCTGGAGTTCCTGCGCATACGCCGCCGCCAGGGGTCGGTTCAGGCGCACGGCAGCAGCGGAAGGTGGGAGTTCCAAATCGACCCGGATCTCCACCCGCCCACGGGCGACGACTTTAAGAGCCTCCTCCCGCAACCGGATTTCCAACGACTCCAGTTCCACTGGTAACCGTAAACTGACCTCGGCCTGCTTGCGGTTGACCGCGCGGATCTCCACGACCACGCGCGCCCCCTCAGAGATATGTAAACCGCGGCCGAAGCCAGTCATGGAACGCATCGCCCGACGGTGCCCATCCACCCGCTCCCAAGCGAGCGCGAAGCGCGACTCCTTGGCGCCGGTCGGCATCCTCTAAGGGTCCTCCAGGTGCAAGATCTCCGCTTATCGTCACCGACTTTTGATTGCAGTCCGGCGCCAACTCCCGTTCAACACGGTCGTGCAATTGAAGTTCAAGCTTATCCCAGGGGCGGTCGTCGCCCCGCAAGGATTCCAGACAGCCGGGGTTTTTTGTGACATTAAGCGACTCGGTACGGGCAAAGGATCCAACAAAGGCGCCAAACGCGATCTCGCCTTGCTGGTTTCAACCGTGCCCTGCGCTGTCGCGGGAATGTTCACCACCAACCAGATCTGTGCCGCGCCCGTAAAAGTCTGCGTGGCCCGAGTCGCCAAGGGCATCGCCCAGGCCGTGGTCATCAATTCCGGCAATGCCAATGCCTGCACCGGTCGGCAAGGCATGAAGGACGCTCTGGCGATGACTCGCCTGACGGAACAGGTCTTGGGCATTGCCGATGGGTATGCGCTCGTCGGCTCAACCGGACGGATCGGAGTCAACTTGCCCATGCAACAGGTGCAGACGGGCATCCGCGATGCCGCGCCCCGCCTGGGCAACTCGGAGGCCCATTCCACCCATGCCGCCGAAGCCATCATGACCAGCGATAGCCGGCCCAAACAGATTGCCATCGAGTTTAAATTAGGGGGCAAAACGATACGTTTGGGCGGCATGTGCAAGGGTGCAGGCATGATCCAGCCGGGCATGAGCGCCACCGGAGCTCGGCCCGCCGCCCGGCCCGCCGGACTGCACGCCACCATGCTCAGCTTCGTCACCACGGATGCCGCCATCGAAGCCCGCGCGCTTCAAACGGCCCTTCGTGAAGCGGTCGCCCACAGTTTCAACCGCATCACCGTCGACGGGGACATGAGCACGAATGACACCGTCCTCGTGCTCGCCAATGGTCTCGCCGGAAACAACTCCAAGAGCTGCTCCAAACTCAAGTCGAAGGACTTCGCCGTCTTTTCCGCGGCGCTCCAATACGTCTGTCTGGAACTGGCCAAGATGATTGTCCGGGATGGCGAAGGCGTACACCGAGTCGTCACCGTCCGGGTCTCGGGCGCTAAATCGGTCGCGGAAGCCGATGCCGCCGCCCGCGCCGTCGCCAATAGTGCCTTGGTGAAGACCAGCTGGCACGGAGGCGATCCGAACTGGGGCCGCATCATTGACGCCTTAGGTTATAGCCCGGCCACCGTGGTGGAAAACAAAGTGGACATCGGCTACAGCGCCTCCGGAGCGCGCAAGATCCTGTGGAGTCTGAAACGCGGCCAACCGACTAAAGCGACCTTCCAGGCTCTCTGCGCGGCAGTCGCCCTCGCCGAATTTGATCTCCATATCCGACTCAACCTCGGCGCGGGCGAAGCTGTGATGTACGCCGCCGATCTGACGGAAAAATACGTGGACTTTAACAAAGGCGACGTCACGGATCCGAGCACTCTGGGCGGCTGATATCTCCAGACTCGACACGGTCGTCATTCCCGCGACAACTGCGGCCTACCAGTCATGCAGGATCTGATCTCTAAGGCCGCGACCCTACTCGAGGCCCTTCCCTACATTCAGAAATTCAGCGGCGCCATCTTCGTGGTGAAATACGGCGGTTCCTTTATGGATTCGCCCGACGCCAGCCTCCGCCAGGGGGTAGCGCGCGATGTAGTCTTCCTGGAAGCCGTCGAAATCAACCCGATAGTGGTTCATGGAGGCGGCAAAGCCATTACCCGGGCCATGGAGAAAGCCGGACTTAAGGCGAACTTCGTCCAGGGCCAACGGGTCACGGACGAAGCCACCGTCGCGGTCGTGGACCAGGTCTTGTCGCGCGAGATCAATCCAGAGGTGGTGGCGTCCATCAATCATCTCGGAGGCGTCGCTCAAGGGTTTTCCGGCACCGATATTTTCACCTGCCGCAAGGCGACTCCACTTGGACCCGAGGGCACTCCGTTGGATCTGGGATTCGTGGGCGAAGTAATTCGGGTCAACACGGCCCCGCTGCTGGACTGTCTCCAGCGCGGCTTCACCCCGGTCATCAGTCCAACCGCCCGAGGGGAGGATGGTCGGATCTACAATTGCAATGCCGATGTCGCCGCCGCCATGACAGCCATTGCCCTGCGAGCACGTCGTCTGGTGTTCATGAGTGACGTGCCAGGTCTCCTGCAAAACCCCAAGGATCCAGCCACTCTGATCCGACATTTGCGGGTGAGCGACGTGGTCAAACTCAAGCAAGCTCGCGTCATTGACCAGGGCATGATTCCGAAGGTGGACAGCGCCGTAACCGCTTTGAATGCCGGCGTGGAAAAAGTGCAGTTCGTGGATGGCCGATTGCCGCATTCCCTGCTCCTGGAGATTTTCACGGATGCCGGGGTGGGAACCGAAGTCGTTTCTTAAGGGCTTGCCGCTCGGATGCGATCCGCCAAACGGGCCAACTGCGGGATTCTGACCCGTGGGCCTCAGTTCCCGTCCATTTTCCTGCCTGCTTTTGGCTTCCGCTCGCGCCTGGCATCTTCCACGATCCGGCCGTTTTAATCGCATGAAAGCTCCTCTTCGCGTGGCTGTGACCGGCGCCGCCGGTCAAATCGGGTACTCCCTCCTCTTCCGGATCGCTTCCGGATCCATGTTCGGCCCAGACCAGCCGGTCATTCTACACCTCTTGGAAATTGAACCCGCGCTCAAGGCCCTGAACGGGGTCGTCATGGAGCTCGATGATTGCGCCTTCCCGCTGCTCAAGGGCGTCGTATCCACCGCCAATCTAGACGAAGGATTTCGGGGAGTGAACTGGGCTTTATTGGTCGGCAGCGTCCCGCGCAAAGCCGGGATGGAGCGCAAAGAACTGCTCGGAATCAACGGCAAGATCTTCACCGGCCAGGGACGGGCCATCGCCCAGAATGCCGCCGCCGACGTGCGGACCCTCGTGGTCGGTAATCCCTGCAATACCAACTGCCTAATCGCTATGAACAGCGCGCCCGCCGTGCCGCGCGACCGCTGGTTCGCCATGACAATGCTCGATCAGAACCGCGCCAAGACCCAACTGGCCAAAAAGGCCGGAGTCGACAGCACCGCCGTCAGCAACATCGCTATCTGGGGCAACCATAGCTCCACGATGTACCCCGACTTTCCTAACGCGAAAATCAACGGCCAACCGGCGACGGACGTCATCGCGGACGAAGCCTGGTTCAAGGACACCTTCATTCCGTCAGTTCAGAAGCGAGGCGCCGCCATCATTGAAGCGCGCGGCCTCAGTTCGGCCGCTTCGGCCGCCAACGCCGTCGTGGATACTGTCCGAGCCCTCATCCATCCCACTCCGACCGGGGACTGCTTCAGCGTAGCGGTGTGTTCCGAGGGCCATTACGGAATCGAGCCAGGCCTCATCTACAGCTTCCCTATGCGCAGCGACGGAGCGAAGTGGGCCCTTGTGGAAAACGTACCAGTGAACGAATTCAGCCGCTCCAAGATGGTCGCCACGGAAGACGAACTAAAGGAGGAGAAATCCCTCGTGAGCGATCTCCTGCCGAAGTAAGCCAGAACGGTCATTGGCGAATTGTGATCAGGGATTCGGGGTTTGAAATCCCTGATCGGCTCACCGCTCACCGCTTCCCGCCGTCATCCAGGCCTGGAGTGCGGGGCAGCGGATGAGCTGAGGTCCTCCAAGGCCCCTAAAATAGAGCCTGTCCCTAAAGCGGCCGTTTTCGAGGGGCGGTTATATTACATGTGTAATAATTTACGGCGACAGGTGTCACTGGGATAAATTCATCGAAGGATTTGAGTCAAGTGGCTGTTGG